>Ga0164294_10000046_pt1 | contig 124824 bp, 103 predicted proteins | sample GEODES005metaG_FD_111479 | JGI IMG/M metagenome (GOLD analysis project Ga0164294, IMG submission 111479) | Oligotrophic lake water microbial communities from Sparkling Lake, Wisconsin, USA - GEODES005 metaG | ecosystem: Environmental > Aquatic > Freshwater > Lake | place: USA: Sparkling Lake... | reverse complement strand
GGGCCTCCTTGCCGAGCAGGCAGGCCGGCAGGCCCTTGATGCCCACGTTGAGGCCGGCGGCGTCGAGCACGGCGAGGGCGGGCCGCAGGGCCACTTCGACCCGGGCCGGGGTGGGCACCTCGGTGGGGTCGGCCCCGTTGATCGGGAAGGGGTAGGTGAAGGTGACCTCATGGGGGCGCGCCGCCGCCAGAACCCGCGCCGCCGCGATCAAGTGGGGGAGGGCGGCGGTAGAGAGCGTGGTGTTGGCGGCCACCCGCAGGCCCGCCTCGCGGGCCGCGGTGAGGGCCCGGGCCGCCGCCGCCAGGGTTCCGCCGCCCGGTTGAACCGGCACCACCAGCACATCGATGGCGCCCACCCAGGCGTTGGGCAGGAGCTGGTCGAGATCTTCGACGCCGGCATGCAGGATCACCCGGGCGATTCCCTGGGAGCGGGCCAGGGCGATCGCCTCGGGGCAGTCCTCGCGGGCGGCCACGCCGACGCCGGAGAGCACCAGGGTCTCGCAGGGGCGGGTGCGCGGGGTGCGCATGCCCGCGGTGAAGAAGCGGATGTTGTCGAGCAGCTCGGCGGTCGACATGCTGCGGGTGGGCACCGGGGCCCCCGCTCGCACCCGCCCCGGGTAGCTGCGCTGCACGCGGATCTGCACGGTGGTGGGCGAGGGGACGGCGCCAGCGGTGGTCCAACGAAGCATGGCGGGCGGCTAACCCGGCCTCCGGCCAGCAGCCGGGGGCGCTCCCTGTGTCAGAGCGGTGACAGCTCCCCCCGGCCCCCCCGCTGATGCGCCGAGTCAGCGTTACGATGCGACGTTGACCTGGGGTCTGCTGATGCCTGCTTTCGCCCGCCGCGCCCAACGCGCCGACGCCACCACCGACCCCGCGGCCCAGGCCTCGGGCGGGGCCACCGGGCCGCGGGGCAATCAGGATCGCCTCGACGACTGGCGGCGCCTGCTGTTGGGCGTGCCTTGGGCGAGCCAGGACCAGTGGAAGAGCAAGCTCGATGGCGACCTCACCTGGGCTCCCTGGGCGCTGCCCGACCTTAGCAAGGGTGAGACCCCCGCCCTGCCTCAGGTCACCGGGGGCAAGGCCAGCCTCGCCGTCAACGGCGAAGGGGCCTCCACCCGCAGCGCCAGCGCCGACGGCCTCTCGGTCGAAGAAGCCCGCAGCGGCAAGACCGCGCTCAACGGCGGCGGCGCCGTCACCAACGGCCAGCTCAGCGGCAAGGGCACCGCCGACCTCTCTTCCAAGCGCACCAGCACCTACGCCGGCACCGTCGGCGCCGAGGGGGTGAAGGGCAAGGAGACCGATCTGGCCGCGCTCAAGGGCTCGCTGGAGCGGAGCGGCGGCCAGACCCGCTACGACGTCGACGGCGCCTGGTCCCGCGAGGGCAGCCGCTCCGGCGAGACGACCCGGGCCGACGGAACAGACACCGTCAACACCGGCTTTGCCGCCGACGTAAAGACGGCGCTCTCCAACCAGGATGGCGTGCGGAAGGGCCAGCTCGAGGCCGTCCTCCGCCGCAGCCACGACGCCCAGCACCACACCCAGACGGCCACCGGCCTCTCCGACGTCGCCACCGCCTCGCTGGCCAGCGGCCGGGCGGCCCTGGATGTGCGCGATGGCGAGGTGGCCGGCGCCGTGGAGGGCAAGGTCAACGCCTCGCGGGTGGCCTCGGGCACCGAGGCGATCGCCGATGGCAGTCGCACGCACGCCTCGACGCTGACCGCCGACGCCAAGGGCGCCCTGCGCCGCGCCGATGGCGTCACCGCGGGCAACGTGGAGGGCAAGGCCAGCGGCGACTGGATCGGCCGCACCGAGCAGAAGAGCGCCACGGGCTCGCACATCGGCGAGCACGCCGTGGTTGCGCAGGTGGGCGGCGCGGCCTCGGGCACCCCGGGCGCCATCAACGGCGGCCTCACCGCGGCCCTGGGGGGCAGCTTCCGGTCGGCCGACAAGGTGCTCACCGACAGCGGCAGCGTCGAGTCGGGCCTCACCCATGGCGGCAAGGCCAGCGGTGCCCTCAACCGGGCCGACGGCGCCCTCTCGGGCCAGGCCCAGGGCACCTACAGCCTCAAGGGCGATCGCACCGTTCAGTCTTCGGCGGATGGCGTCGACCACACCCTGGCCCAAACCTACGGCGGCGACGCGACGGGCGGCCTCGCCTGGGCCGACGGCCAGCTCCGCTACAACGGCAAGGGCGGCCTCTCGGGCTCCGACATCCGCACCACGGTCTCGCGCACCGCCGACGGTGAAGATCGGCTGCGGCTCGGCCACAGCGGCGGCCTCTCCGGCTCGCTGGCGGAGACGGGCACCGGGCTCACCGGCACGCTGGACACCGCCTACGCCTTCGACCGCGAGCGCGCCCGCACCAGCGCCGCCGGCACCGAGACCGAGAAGACCCATGCCGGGCTCAACACCGCCCGGGTCTTGGGCGGCGACCAGGCCGGCGTGCGGATGAAGGGCGAGGCCAGCCACAGCCTGCGCAGCGAGCAGCGCAGCGCGATCGAGGGGGGCACGGCTGCACGCAGCGCGAGCCACGGCTTCACGGCGGCCGGTGAGCTGCTCTCCCTCGACAGCGGCGCGCGCACCGGTGGTGTAAACGCAGGTTACACGGGCTCTTTGGAGGAGGCGGTCTCTACGAGGTCGGCCGACGGGCAGCACAGTGTTGATGGGAAAAACAGCGTTACAGGCGGTGTTACGGCCGGCGCCACCCGCACCGCCGACGGCGCCGCGATCTCGGCGGGCGGGCAGCTCCAAACCCGCGCCAGCGCCAAGACCGTCGACGCCATTGAGGGCGGCACCCAGACCGGCGCGCTCCTGCGCGAGGGCGGCCTCACCGGCAGCCTCAACCGGGCTGCCGATGGATCCCTCCGCGGTAAGGCCTATGGCAGCTACGCCATCAGCGGCCAGCGTGTCACGCACACCGAGCTGGACGGCCTCACCCGCGACGCCACCACGGCCGGCGGCGCCAAGGTCAAGACCAGCCTGGAGGGGGGCCCCGACGGCCTCCGCCAGACCCGCGGCGCCGAGGCCGCGCTCAACCACAAGGTCGCCACCACCCGCGTGGGCGAGGGCGGCACCGTCACCACCGAGCTCGGCGCCGGGCTCACCGCCGCCGGCAGCCAGACCACCGCCGCCTCCGGCGAGGCCCGCGGCGACGCCAAGGCCGCGCTGGCCATCAACGGCAGCCGCACCTCGGTGCAGACCGGAGAGGGCGGCACCACCCGCAGCACCCTCGCCGGCAGCGGCAAGGTCGAGGGCACCCTGGTGCAGCAGCCCGACGGCAGCCTCGTGCGCGCCGTGGGCGGCCAGAGCACCCTCTCCGGCTCGCGCAGCCACGAGACCACCGCCGGCGACCTCACCACCCGCAGCACCCTCGGCGCCGAGCTCGCCGGCCAGGGCAGCCTCACCGAGGGCCAGGGCGGCAGCGGCAAGGCCAGCCTGGGCGTCAATGGCAGCCGCCAGACCGTGTTGAAGACCGCCGACGGCAGCGTCACCACCGATCTCAGCGGCAAGGCCGGCCTGGAGGGGAGCCTCGCCCAGCAGGCCGATGGCACCCGGGCGGGGGCCGGCGGCCTCACCCTTGGCGCCGGCTACAAGCAGGTGGCCACGTCTACACAGGGCGACACCGAGCACAAGCGCACCACCGGCCTCGATCTGGCGGCCCAGGGCGCGCTCACCGCCGATCAGGGCCGCAACGGCAAGGTCACCCTGGGCGCGGGCAACACGGTGGAGACCACCACCCGCACCGCCACCGGCACCCAAAGCGCCACGGTGGCCGACCGCATCGATCTCTCCGGCACCGGCACCCGCGCGCTCGGCGCCGATGGCAAGCCCGTCACCACGGTGGGCGGCACCCTCGCGGTGGGCCGCGACACGCGCAACGCCAGCACCCGCACCGCGGCCAACGGGGCCGTCACCACCACCGCGGCCACCACCTCCACCAAGGGCACCGCCAGCGCCGAGACCGGCAAGGGCCTGACCCTCGGCGCCACCCGAAGCGAGGGCAGCAGCAGCCGCACGGTGGAGGGCGCCACCACCACCACCTCGTCGGACAACAAGGCGCAGTCGGTGGCCCTCAACGCCAAAGACGGCCTGACAGCGAAGCAGACCACCGATCACACCGGCCGGCAGAGCGTCACCACGCTCAACGCCGCCAACAACACCACGCTCACCACCACCGCGGGGCTCAGCCGCACCGAGGTGGGCGCCGGCGTCAAGAAAGACGAGAACGGCAATGTGGTGGCCAGCGCCAACGCCAAGGGCAGCGCCACCCTCTATGGCCAGCAGGTGGCCACCAACCTCGCCAACGGCGGCACCGCCAGCGTCGGCTACAAGGTGGGCGACGCCAGCGCCCAGGCCGACGCCAGCGCCACCCTCACCAAGGATCAGGTGAAGGTCAAGGGCACCGCCGGCGCCAAGGTCAGCCTCGTCGAAGGCAACGCCAAGATCGAGGCCCCCGTCTTCGGCTGGTCGCTGTGGGGCGAAGACTTCTCAGTGCGGGTGAGCGCCGCCGTCAGCGCCGGCGTGCTCGCCGAGGCCAACGGCCAGATCGACCTCAACATCGCCAAGGGCGGCGATCAGCTCGGCGTCACCGTCGGCGGCGGCGGCCACGCCTTCGCCGGCGCCAAGGCCGGGGTCGAGGTCGCCGCGGCCCTCGATTGGAAGCGCAAGCCCGACTACTCCGCCGACATCATCAAGCTCTGCAAGTCGGTGCCCGGCTCGGTCGACGACTGGATCGTCGACCGCATGCCCGCCGAGTTCTGGACCCAGTTCTCCCAGACCGCCATCGGCTCGGGCTCCACCAGCATCATCGACGCCAAGGCCGGCCTCACCGGCTCGGCCGGCATCGGCGGCGACGCCAGCTTCGCGATGGGCCTGCAGGGCGGCAAGATCAACGTCTCGGGCGAGCTGTCGGGCACCATCGGGCTCGGCGCCGGGGTCAAGACCGATCTGCAGCTCGACTCGTTTGCCGGCGTACGCCTGCTCGGCGTCTACGGCATGCGCGGGCTCACCTGGATCACCGACAAGATCAAGTCGGCCGGCTCCTGGATGTGGGGGCTCATCGGCCAGCTCCGCCAGCAGACCGACGCCTGGATGGAGGCGAAGAAGAAAGAAGGCGGCTTGTCGGGCGGCCTCGCCTCGGTGACCGACTTCTTCGGCGACAAGGTCTTCAACCTCTGGTAGGCGCCCCCATGAGCCCCGACCTGCTGATCGACGCGCTCCCGGCCTTGCGGGCCGCCGGCCGCCTGGGCCTGCCCACCGCCGAGGGCCTCGCCGCCCTGCCGGAGGGGGTCTTTCGGCGCATCGGCGAGGCGACGGCCCGGGTGGCGGGGGAGGACTTCACCGGCGCGATCGCGGCCCTCGACGGACTCGACGGGGTACCAGCGGCCCTGCATGGCGCCGTGGCGCTGATCCTCGGCGAGGCCTTGTTGGGCCAGGGCCGGCTGGGTGAGGTCGAGCGCGTGCTCGACGAGCGCGCCGCCCGCGACCCCGATGATCTCGATTGCGCCATCCTCCGGGGCCGCCTGCGCTTTCGCCAGGGGAAGACCGAAGAGGCCACCGCGCTGCTCCTCGCCGCCCTGGCGATCAAGGACCACCCCGAGGCCCACCTCGGCCTGGGCGTGCTGGCCCTCTCCACCGGACGGCTGCACGAGGCCGAAGATCACCTGCGGGCCGCCATCGCGCTGGAGCCGATCGATCCGCGCCCCTGGCGGGCCCTGCTCTACCGCGACCGGATGGCCGGCGAGGTGGCCCGCGGCATCGAGCGGGCCGAGGCCAGCGCCAAGGAGCGCGATCTGGTCTGGTCTGACCTGCGCCTGCTGCTGGAGCTGGCCGAGCTCTACGCCGCCGCCGGCTCCACCGAGCGCTTGCGCAGCCTGCTCGGCAGCATCCAGCGCATCGCCCAGGTCGGCCCCGGCCAGGCCGTCGAGCTGGCCCGCCTGTGGAGCGAGGTCGGCGAGATCGCAGCCGTGGAGGGCCTCGTCGCGGTGGGCGGGCCCCAGGTGGCCGGCCTGCTGGCCGATCTGCGCCGCGACCTCCCCGGCGCCCGCGCCGCCTGGGCCGAGGCCGCGCGCCTCCCTGGCGTCTGGCTGCCCCACGAGCGCCTCGGCGCCATCGCCCTCTCCACCGAGGGGCCCGCCGCGGCCCAGCCCCACCTCGACGAGGCGCGCCGCCGGGCGCCAGGCGCCGCCGATGTCCTCCTGCTGGGCGCTGCCGTCGCCGCCGCCAAAGGAGAGCGCCAGGGCCGCGATCGCCTCGCCGCCGCGGCCGAGCACCCGGGGCTGCGCGCCAGCCTGCGGGCCCGGGCCCGGCGGTGGTCGGCGGCCTTTGGTTGATGAGAGCCCGGGTAGGGCGCTACGATGCAGCGATGACGCCCCCATCCCGCTCTTCTTCCTCGCTGGTTCGCCTCCGCCCGGGCTTCTTTGAGCTCGACGACTTCACGCTGCATCCGCCCAGCGTGCGGATGCTCAATCGGTCTTTCTGTCGGCGCGCCGGCTTGTTGATCCTCGGTGAGGTGCGCCCGGGCAGCGAGCCGATCACCCTGGCCATGGTCCACCCCGAGGAGCTCTCCACCGCCGAGGAGGTGGCCCGCCAGCTCCTCCGCCCGGTCGAGGTGGTGCGCCTCACCCGCTACGAGATCGATCGGGGGCTGATCCTCGCGCTCGACGGGGTCGCCGGCCTTGGTGAGGAGACCGTCGGCCGGGTGCTCCACCTGCCCCTGCCGCCCACCCGCGCCGGCAGCAGCGCCACTGAGCTGGTCGACCGGATGTTGGTCGACGCCGTGGAGGCCGGCGCCTCGGACATCCACCTCGAGCGCTACGGCCACGACGTCGACCTTCGCCTGCGCGTGGATGGGCTTCTGAAGCAGATCTTCACCCACATCACCCCCGAGAACGTGGCCGAGGTGGTGGCCCGGGTGATGGTGCTGGCCGAGCTGGACGTGGCCGATCGCGGCCGGCCCCAGGATGGACGGATTCGCATCACGCTGGTGGGCCCCGATCTGCCGCGCACCATCGACCTTCGCGTCAATGTCGCGCCGAGTCCGGCCGGCCAGGATCTGGTCATCCGCGTGCTCGATGCCCGGCGCGGCCTGCTGCCCCTGCGGGCGCTCGGTCTGGCACCCGAGCTGCTCGCCCGCTGGCAGCGGGTGCTGCTCAACCCGGGCGGCCTGCTGCTGGTCACCGGGCCCACCGGCAGCGGCAAGACCACCACGCTCTACGCCTCGCTCACCGCCCTGGTCTCCGACGGCCGCAAGATCATCACCGCCGAAGATCCGATTGAGTATGTCCTCGACCATGTGAACCAGAAGCAGGCCAGCGCCCAACTGCCCTTCTCCGAGCTGCTGCGGGCCGCCCTGCGCCAGAACCCCGATGTGCTGCTCTTTGGCGAGCTGCGCGACGCCGACGCCGCCGCCACCGCGGTCGCCGCCGCGGCCACCGGGCACCTCGTCCTCAGCACCCTGCACACCGCCGACGCCGTCGGCGTGATCCCCCGGCTGCGCGGCATGGGGGTGTCGAACATCGACCTGGGCGAGGCCTTGTTGGGGGTGCTGGCCCAGCGCCTGCTCCGCCGGGTCTGTGTCGGATGCGCCCAGCCGGCGGAGCCCACCGCCGCCCAACTGCACCTCTTTGGCGAGGCCCTCGAAGGGCGCAGCTTCGTCAAGGGGGCCGGCTGCCCCACCTGCGGGGGCACGGGCTACAAAGGCCGGGTGGGGACCTACGAGCTGCTGCTCGTCGATCAGGGCTTTAGCGAGCGCATCATCGAAGGGGCGCCGGGCAGCGCCTTGCGGGCCTATGCCGCCAGCCAGGGCCACCTCACCCTCGTCGACGACGCGCTCAACCAGGCCGCCGCCGGGCTCACCACCCTCGATGAGCTGGAGCGCACCATCCCCCTGCGGCAGCTCACCCAATTGCGGAGCAACCACCCATGATCGCGCTGCTGATCGGGCTCGCCCAGGCCTCGACCTACACGGAGACCCTCGACTTCGCCGCCGACGCCGGGCCGATGGTCGGCGGTACCGTGGTCGAGGGCCAACTGCGGGTGACCGACGCCGCCGCCCGCCTGCCGATGGGCGGAGCGACCACGGTTCACGGTCGGGTGGTGCTGCGCCTCGTCGAAGGGGCGGCCTTCTCCCTCTCCCTGGGCTCGGGCTCGGCCTTCGTGGCCGACTACAGCCCCGGCGGCGGCCTGCGCCTGGGCGAGAGCCACGCGCCGATGCCGCGGGGGCACTACGCCTGGGAGGTGGACTGGTTGCCGATCCTCGACGTGGCGAGCGGCTGGGAGGCGGCCGACGTGCTGCACCCCGAGCTGGTCTACGACGCCGCGACCGCCACCTTTCTCCTCTACTACACGGGCGCCATGGCGCCGGGCTATGGCTACCGCCAGATCGGTCTGGCCACCTCGACCGACGGCCTCACCTGGACCCGCGCGGCGACCAACCCGGTGGTGCCGATCTCCTGGGATCTGTCCACCTACGACGGCGTCCACGCCCACATGCCAACGGTCACCCAGAAGGCCGATGGCAGCTATGCGATGGTCTATGCCTGCTACGAGAACAGCCGCGGCAACCGCCTCTGCGGCGCCAGCTCGCCCGACGGCCTGACCTGGACCCGCAGCGGCGTGCTGCTGGACTTCGGCGCGGAGGGCGCCTTTGACGACGGCAGCCTGCGCGAGCCCGATCTGACCGTCGACGAAGACGGCACCTACCACCTGCTCTACAATGGAACGCGGCCCGACGAGCACTACGGCCCCACCGGCTACGCCACCTCGGTGGATGGCATCACCTGGACAAAGCAGGGCGCCATCTCGGCGGGAGAGGATGAGATCAAGGGCGGCAGCGTGCTCCAAGGCGTCTACGGCCTCGAACAGTGGTGGAACTGCGCCGACGCGATCTGCTACGCCGCCGCCGAGACCTGGACAGACTGGGCCCAGGAAGAAGGGCCCGAGATCGCCAAGGGCTGGGCGCCCTGGAACGCGCACTATCTGCAGGCCCCCTCGGTGGTGCGGGTGGGCGATACGCTGCACATGGTCTTCAACGCCCTGGACTATCCAGCCGCCAGCCCCCACGAGGCGATTGGCCACGCCTGGACAGAGCCGCGGCCGGGCCAGGCGCTGACCCTCGACCTCGACTGGGACGGCGCGGTCTTTTCGGTCACCGAGGTCGACCACGGGCTCACGCTGAGCGCCCCCCTCGCGTCGGTCGAGGGCCTGGAGCTGCTCGCGGTGGGGGTGGCCGAGGTCGACAGCCTCACGATGACCTGGACGGTGGACGATCCGCCGGTCGACACCGGAGCGGGCGAAGACACCGGCCCCGCCGAGGAGCCTGACAGCGACACCCCCGCCGACAGCGGCCCCGACGAGGCCGCGCCAGACGGTTCGGAAGACGGGACAGACCGGTCGTCTTCGGGCAAGGGTGGCTGCGCCGCACCCGCCGGCGGCGCGCCGGGCGCCCTTCTGTCTCTCTTCGCCCTGGTCGGCCTCTTCGGCCGTCGGGCCGCTGCGCTTCGAGGCCGGTGAACCATCCCGCCTCTGCGCGGGCCCTCGTCTGCGCTGGCGTGGACGCTCAGGGCGCGCGCGGGGGGCCCAGCGTGTTGACCTTGCGCAAGATGACGGTGTCCTTGAGGCCCTTGAGCTGGCGCTCCAGGGTGGAGACGGGCAGGCCGGCCTCGGCGAGCAGGGTGTCCACCCGGCTGTCGGCGGCGATGGCCTGGGTCCAGACCACCTCGCCGCTGGCCGCCACCCCCTGGGCCCGGGCGGCGGTGTTGACGGTGCCGCCAAAGTAGTCGATGCCGGCGGCGTCGGTGTGGACGGCGAGGGCCGGGCCGACATGCAGGCCGATCTTGAGGCGGGGCGGCTGCTTCAGCCCCCGGGCCTCGACCCAGGGATTGAAGGCCGCCTGCATCGCCAAGGCCGCGCCGAGCGCCGTGCCAGCGTCGTGAAAGGCCGCCATCACGGCGTCGCCGATGGTCTTCACAACGGTACCGCCATGGGCCTCGATCACCGCGTCGAGCACGCGGAAGTGGTCGCGCACCAGGGCGTAGGCCCCGGCGTCGCCCATCTCTTCGTACATGGCGGTGCTGTCGGAGAGATCGGTGAAGACCAGCGCCACCGAGCGCACGCCGATGCGGGTGCCAGCCGCCAGCACCTGATGGCCCATGCGCTTGCGGAAGGCCGGCAGGGTCGTCAGTCGCGAGGCCGGGATGCGCGGATCGTCACCGCCCACGCGGGTGAGGTAGACGCGGCGTCGGCCCGGCGCGTCGTTGTGAACGGTGACGCGTTGGGGGCCGGCCGTCCCGTGGACGGTGCCTCCGGTGGTGGAGGCCCGCCAGTCAACGGCCCCACCCTGGGTGCCGGCGGCGAGGATGAGCCGGCTGTCGGCCTCCTCGCCGCCCGCCCCCAGCGTCCACTCGCCCGGCGGCAGGGTGAGGTGGGACTGCAGGGTCTGGCCGGGCGCCAGGGTGATGACGGCGTACTGCGAGGAGGCGCCGGCCGGGAAGAGCGTGCAGAAGCGCTCTTCGGTGCGCTTCATGACCGAGGGGTGCGGCGTGAACAAAACCTCGACATTGTCGCCCAGATCGCTGGCGAAGTCGATCCTGCAGGAGGGGCAGGTGGCGTGGTCGGCCAGATCGGAGAGGGTGGTGCCGCTGGCGACCTCCCCATAGCAGCGCACGCAGCGCACGCTCCAGTAGAGCTCCAGCGCGCCGACATCCACGCCATTGAGCAGGTCTTCGAGCACCGTGTCGCGGTCGAGGCCCCACTGATCGGCCAGCAGATAGCCGCGCAGCTGCCGGAGCTCATTGGGGTGGGAGGTGGCGAGGTGCTCGGTGACCCGCCGCACGAGGTCGGTGTTGGAGACGCCGCGCCAGCGCGCGAAGGCCTCCTGGGCGGCGGGAGGAAGGGCCCGCAAGGCCTGGGGCGGCTCGGCCAGGGCCTGCAGCGCAGCCTTCCAGCGCCGGGCGATGCCGGCGGCCTCGAAGTGGGCGATCGGCAGGGCGAGGCGCGTGACGGTCAGGGTGAGGGAGATGCGAGGCCGCACCTGGTCGCCGTCGGGCACGAGGCGGGCTTCGTAGTCTGTGCCGAGGAGGAGCGGACTGTGTACGGTCCGAACCTGGCGAAAGGACTCCCCCCGCACCCAGGAGGTCCAGACCTCTTCAAAGGGGAAGCGCAGGCCCAAGGGCCCCGCCAGCAGGCCCTTGATCACCGAGAGGCCGTCGCGCTGGGCCTCCAGCTCCATCGAGAGCACGGCGCCGTTGCCGGCGACGCGGTTGAGCCAGTCTGTGTCGCCCACCAGCCGCCAGGCGCGCTCCTTCGGGACGGGCGGGCCCTCCACCTGCACCTGCACCCGCTGGCCGACGATGGCTTCGGCGGGGCCTGGCAGCGAGAGGAGGGCGGTCTGCGCGGACGTCATGGAGGGGCTCCGAGGCGCTGACGGGCAGGCACATGATGCCCCGAGCGGCGGAGATGCAAAAGGGGGGCGCCCGCCGCGGCGCTAACAGCCCGGAATCAGAAAGCGACCTGCCAGCCCCGCGATCTCCCCAGGCGCCGCGGCGCTCGAGAGGTAGAGCCGCAGCTCGGCGCCGCTGCCAGGGTCGACTTCGAGCAGGAGGTCGGGGGCGCCGTCGGCGTCCAGATCGCCGGCCCAGCGCACCACCGGCGTGCCGCGGGCCTCCTCGGCGAGGATCTGCCGGCGGCCCGCGCCGGTGCGGGTGCGGAGCAGCTCGACCCGGCTGGCCTCGGGGCCGAAGGGGCGGGTGAGCAGGCGGGTGAGGGTGCCCTCGCCCGAAGAAAGCACCACGGGCTCTTCGTAGGTGGTCCAGGTCGCCTCGGGCAGTGTGGTGGGCACGGCTCCCATGGACAGCGGGGTGCGCCCGCGCAGGAAGACGAGGCCCTCGCCGTTGAGCTCGGCGCTGAGCAGCAGGGCCTCGTTGCCTTCGTCGAGGGGGTCGTCGGCCGGCCGGAGTTGGGGCCGCACCTCGCGCAGCGCGAAGAGCCCGCCGGGCTCGGCGACGAGGGCCACCCAATTGCCCTGGGAGGGGCGCAGCGCCGCGGCGGCGGCCTGATCGAGGAGGGCGCCGGCCGGCACGAGGTCGAAGGGGTCAGCGGCCTGGGCGGCGGAGAGCAGGAGCGAGGCGAGGACGGGGACCATCAAAGGCCTCCAGGGTGCCATCCGCGAGGGGCCGCGGTGCTCGGGGGGACGAGGCGGATGGGCTCGACCATCCTGCAACATGGTTCTTGCGATGTCAAGAGCAATGCTGCGGAGGTGCGGCGCTGGTGTGCATCTGCGCTCGTTTTACGGTTCGGGCCATCACAGACAGAGTTGAGGCAGATTCCTGCGGCCCCCTGCCTTGGGCTTCGCTAAGAGGCCAAAACCTGGGAGCCCTGGCGATGGACCCCTCCGATGATGTCTTGAACACCCTGCGCGCGGCCCTCCACGCCGCCAGTCGTGGCCTTGTGGGCCGCGAGGGGCTCGTCGAGCTGGTGCTCCTCGCCGCTGTCGCCGGCGAGCACCTCCTCGTGGTGGGTCCGCCGGGCACGGCCAAAAGCGCCGCCCTGCGGCGGGTGGGCGATGCCCTGGGCGGGCGCACCTTCGAGTACCTCCTCGGCCGTTTTACCGAGCCGGCCGAGCTCTTCGGGCCGGTCGACCTGCGGCGGCTCAAAGAGGGGGTGGTGGCGGTGGACACCACCGGCATGCTGCCCGAGGCCGACTTTGTCTTCCTCGACGAGCTCTTCCTGGGCAGCACCGCGATCCTCAACACCCTGTTGCCGGTGCTCAACGAGGGGCGTTTTCGCCGCGGCAGCACCGATGTGGCCGTGCCCCTGCGGCTCTGCGTGGCGGCCAGCAACGCCCTGCCGCGCGATCCCGCCCTGGCGGCCCTGGCCGATCGCTTTGTGGTGCGGGCCTTTGTTCACCCGCTCGGAGACGATCAGCTCGAGGCCCTGCTGGCCAGCGCCGACGCTCCCCTCCCCACCGGCGGGCAGCTCCTGGGCGCCCTCGACGCCCTGCGGGCACGGGTGGGCGCGGTGGATCTGCAGCCCGCGCGGCCGGCGCTCGCCGCGGCGGTGCGCACCCTGCGCGACGGCGGCATCCAGCTCACCGATCGGCGCCTGGTGCGGGCCCAACGCCTCGTGGCCGCCGCGGCGGTCCTGGCCGGGCGCTCGGTCGCCGGCGCGCTCGACCTCTGGCCGATCCTCTACGCCGTGCCCACCGAAGACGAGCAGCGCCGGGCTCGATCCCTGCTGCCCTCTCTGCTCGCCGCCGCCGATCATCCGCTCCTGACCGCTGCCCTCGTCGGGGCCACCGATGGGCCCGCCGCCCTGGCCAGCCGCCTCGTCGCCCGCCTCGCCGCGCTGCAGGCGGAAGGGGCCGCCGATCTGCGGGTGCGCGGCTGGCTGCGCGACGTCGACGTGGCCTTCGCGCCGGCCGACCGCCCCGCCACCCTCGAAGCGGCGCGGGCGCGGGCCATCGCCGCCCTGGGCGCCGCGGGTGGCTGAGCCAGCGCCCTGGCCGGGGGGCTGGGCGCCGCGCCATCCGCCCCTGGAGCCGGTGGCGGCGGTGGCCGTGGGGGCCGAACGGGCGGGGCTCGCGGCGGCGGCCTTGGCGGAGATGCAGGCCGGGCGCCGCTTCTCGGCCTGGGTCGGTGAGGATCTGCTGGTGATCGGCTCCTTGGGGGATCCGCTGCCCTGGGCGCCCGGGCTCACCTATGTCGGCGCGGAGGCCGGGCTGCTGCTGCCCACCCACCAGCGCCCGCGGCGGGACCCTTCGCTGATGGCGGCCTGGTGCCGCACGCAGGGGCTGGAGGCCCCGGTGCTGGTCTGGCCCGACGGCCGCCTGCTCCCCCTGGGGCCTGGCGCGCCCTGCCCGCCCGAGGCCCTGGAGGCCCTGTGTCGCCCCTGAGCGAAGAGGCCGCGCTGGCCGAGCTCCTCGCTGGGCTGGCCCCCCACGAAGCCCGGGTCTTGGGCCCCCTGGCCCGGTCGATCGGCCCCCGCCTGCCCTTCGGTGGCCTTCACCCTCGTCCGGCCCGCGGCGAGCCCGAAGGCCTCGACGGCGTCGGCCTTCGCGGGCCGCTGCACCGGCTGCTGCCCGGGGCCTTTGCCCTGCTCGACACCGATCCCGACGAGTTCCTGCGCCGGCTGGGCGCCGATGAGCTGCTGTACTTCAACCTCGCCGAGGCCGACCCTGCGGCGCCCAGCGCCCTGTGGCTCTTCGTCGACGCGGGCCCCGACATCCTCGGCGGCGGGCGGGTGATGGCGGCCGCCGCCTTGCTGGCCTTCGCCGCCCAGGCCGCGGTCGCCGAGCTGCCCTTGCGCTGGCGTCGGGCCCAAGGGGGGCCGTGGCGGAGCGGCCTGGAGCCGGGCTGGCTCGGCCTCCTGCGCCAGGACCGCTGTCTCTCGCCGCTGCGGGCCGCCGAGCGCGACGCCGCCCTCGCCGAGCTGGAGACGGCGGCGATCGGCCTGCTGATCTGCGGGCCGGCGGGCCGGGCCCTCGACGATCCGCGGCTGCCGGTGCTCCTCGTCGGCGAGGCCGAAGGGAGGCTCTGGCTGGAGGGGCCGACCGGGCGGGTGGCGCTGCCGACCCCGGTTGGCGCCGTGGAGGTGCTGGCCCCGCCGCCCCCGTCGAGCCGCCGGGAGGCGATCCGCCGCTGGGAGCTCGCGGTGATGACGGAATTCTTCTTCAGCCCGAGCGGGGCCCGCCTGCTCGCGGTGGGCCACGATGGGTTGGCCCTGGCGTTTCCGGTCGATCCGGCTGGCGACCTGCACCGGCAGGTGCACAAAAAGCGCGTCACCGGCGCGGTGCGGGCGATGGGCTGGCTGCACCAGAAGCTGGCGGTGGTGGTGCAGGGGCCCGACGGCGCCCTGCGCTACTTCGACCGCGAGCACGACGATCTGCCTGTAGACGCTGGGGTGCTGCGGCCGGGTCTGTCGATGATCCTGCCGCATGGGGCGGCCCGCACCCTCATCGCCCTGCCGCCGCCGGGCACGCTGCACCCGATCGGGCTGGCCCGGCGCCGACCCCTGCGGGCCCTGATGCCCAGCCCCAAGAGCGGGGCCAGCGGCGCGCTCCTCGACCCGGGCTCGCCGGTGGCGGTGGGCGATCCGCTGGCGCCGGTGCTCTTCATCAGCGACGACCGCGGCCGGGCCTTGCGCGATGGCTACCAGCGCTTCGATGTTCTCCCGGGGGCGGCCACCGAGCTCTTCGCCTGGTCGTTCACCCGCGGGCCGCGGCCGCGGCTGCGCTACGCCTGCTACCCCCAGGGCCCGAGCAGCGGCGCCTTCTTTCGCCCCCCCGACCTGGGCGCCCCCATCGGCCTCTTGCGCGGAACGGAGGGCGGCGACCTCGCGGTTCACATGGGGGCCCGCGGCCTGTGGACGGTGGGGCCGCGGGGTGAAGAGACAGAGCTCTGTCCACCCGGCGTGCTCAGCGCCGCCGTCTCTCCCGACGGGGACTGCCTGGCCTGGCTGACCGGCGAGGGGGTGTTGGAGCTCTACCACGCGCCCACCAAGCGGATCTTCGCGCGATCGGGCCTCGGGATCCTGCCATGAGCGGCCCTCCCCAGCGATGGCCGGCGGGGCAGCGGGCCCTGGGCGCCCGATCGGCCGATCGGGGGCGCCTCGCCGCCCAGGTGCAGCCCGGTGACAGCCTCTCTCGCCTCGCCGATGGCAGCTACCTGCTGCGCTTCGCCGCGCCGCGGGCGGTGGCCTCGGATCTGGACGCGGTGGTGGCGGTTGGAGCGGGCTTCAGCACCCTCATCGACCCCGGTGATCTGCCTGCGGGCGTGCTGCTCATCGGCGAGGGCGGCGCGCGACGCCGGCTGCCCAGCCTCGGAGAGCCGCTGCCGCTCTCTGCTCTGGAAGACTGGATCGGGTGGATGGTGGCGCCGGTTCGGGCCCTGCTGCCGGCCCCGCCGGCCCCTCCCTCGACGCTGTACAGCCTGGCGGCGCGCTTTGGGCCGCCGCTCCAGCCCGCGACCCAGATCGAAGGCGGCGATCGCAGCCGCCTTGGCGATCTGCTCACGGCCCTGGGCGGCGCCGCCCTCGGCCTTCTTCTGCACCGATGGATCCCCCGGCGCGCCATCGACCCGCTGCGTCGGCGCCTGGGCTTTCGGCCGGGGCCCCTGCTCCGCGGCCTCGGCGGGCTGCTCGAAGGCCTGGTGGGCGCCCTGGCGCTGCCCTTCCTGGGCCTGGGTCTGGCGGTGGGCGCCTTGTGGCCCCGCCGCCTGCTCGCCCAGGCCGGGCGCCTTTGGGGGATGCTGGGGCTCGGGGCGGCGGTCTTCACCCTCGGGAGCGCCGCCGGGGCCGCGATCCTGGCCTTGTGGCGCGGCGTGGGCGGCGAGGCCCTGGCGGCGGCCCTGCGCCAGGCGGTACCCCTGGGCGGGCCGTCGGGAGGGCCGGCCCGGCGCTGGTTCTTCGGGCTCTTCCCCGAGGGGGCCACCATGCGCGCCGCCCGGGAGGGCCTGCTGCGCCGGCTCTACGCCGAGGCCGCCGAGCGCCTGGAGGTCGAGGGCGATCTGGAGCGGGCGGCCTGGGTCATCGCCTACCTCCTCGGCGAGAAGGAGCGCGCCGTCGCCTTCCTGGCCGAGCGGGTGGGCAAAGAGGCCGCGGCCCGCCTCGCCGAGGAGCTGCACCTCGGTACTGCCGAGGTGGTCGAGGCCTGGATGGCAGCCGAGCTCCCCGAGGAGGCCCTGCGGGTGGGCCTCATCCGCGAGTCCGCCCCCACGGGCAAGTCAGGCCTCCTGCTGCGGCCGCTGCTGATCGAAGGCGCTGCGGGGGTGGGCGATGGGGAGCGGGCCCTGCGCCTGGACTGGCCGCTGGCCGATCCGGTCGCCGCCCTGGCGAGGGCCGGCGCCTTCGCGGCGGGAGAGGGGCCGGTGGCCGACTTCGCCTTCGCGGCCGAGGTCGCCCTCGCCCCGATCGACGTGCTGCATATCGAGGCCCGCATCGATCGGGGCGAGGCAGCGCGGGCACAACTCGCCGCGGCGGCCCTGCGCCTGGGCTCGCCGCACGGGCGCCTCGCCGATCCGCTGCTGCGCGCGCTGCTCGTCGACGCGGGCGGCGGATCGACCGCTGCAGGGGCCTTGGCCCGGGAGCTGGCCGAGCGGGGGCGGATCTCCACCCTCCTGCGGCGCGATCTGCCGCCCTTTCCTGGGTTGTCGAGCGGGTCGCCGCCCGGCGGCGCCGGGCCCGTCGAGCTGGCCTGGCCGCCGATGGCGCCGCGGCGGGCGCCCGGCCCGGCCGCCCTCTTCGGAGAGGGGCTCTGGGTCGAAGTCTTCGATGGCATGACCCACCTCGCGATGCCCGGACAAGCGCCGGTGCCCATCGGCCCGGCGGTGGATCGCATCGTGCCCGGGGCTGGCCTCGCGCTGCTGATGCGGCGGACGGCCCGTGGGACGGCGCTGTGGGCCCTGGGCGGCGATGGGCGGCTGCGGGGGCTCTCGGCCTTGCCCTGGGACGCCGTGGGGGTGTTGGGTCTGCCCAGTCTGGGGCCGGCTGGACAGTGGGTCTGTGTGGGGCCCGATGGCCCCGCCTTCATGGTGGTCCGGTCTGGGGGCCTGGAGACGCTGTGGCAGGGAGCGCCGCTGCGCGTGGGGCGCCACCCGGCTGTGGCCCATGCTCTGAGCTTGGAGGCCGGCCACCTGCGCATCCTCGCCTTGGCCGGGTCCGAGTGGCAGCGATTTTCGTATCTGCGCGCCGAGGGCCTGCGCTGCCACGAGCTGCGCGCCCTCCGTCGGGGAGAGCCCGATGCCAACGCGGTGGTGGGCTTTCGCGGCTTTGTGATCGAGGGCGCGCGCGAGGAGCTGCGCTTCGTCACGGCCGAGAGCCGCCGGCCGCGTCGAGCCGGCATCTGCCTGGGCGAGGAGGGCGACGTCGAGCTGCGCTGGACGGGCGAGGCCTTGGAGCTGCTGCGCCACAACACCACCTTGTCGCTGCCCATGCCTGACCAGGCCCATCCGCCCCCGGTTCAGCGCTGGGGCGGCGCCCAGGTGCATGTCCGCAATGAGGCCGGCCGCAGCGTGCTCGTCGACCTGCTGCGCCGCGAGGTGCACGCGCTGCCCGGGGGCGCCCGCTCCCCCGGGGCGGGATAGGCGGCTCCTTCGCCGCGGCGCCGCCCGGCCGGAGGATTCATGGACAGTCAGCAGATGATCGACGATTGCCAGCGCTACAGCCTCTATTCGTGGTCGGCGACCAGCAAGGTGAGCCCGCTGCCGGTGGAGCGGGCCAGCGGCGTCTACCTCTACACCCCCGAGGGCCAGCGGGTCCTCGACTTCAACAGCCAGCTCATGAGCGTAAACATCGGCCACAGCCACCCCAAGGTGGTGGCGGCGATGAAGGATGCAGCCGACAAGCTCATCTTCGCCTACCCGGGAGCGGCGACCGAGGTTCGGGCCCGCCTGAGCAAGCGCCTCGCCGAGATGACCCCGGGCAACCTCAACACCTTCTTCTACACGCTGGGGGGGGCTGAGGCGAACGAGAGCGCCATCAAGGCCGTGCGCATGTACAGCGGCCGGCACAAGATCCTGAGCCGGTACCGCAGCTACCATGGCGGCACCAACGCCACCTTGCAGCTCACCGGCGACAACCGGCGCTGGGCCAACGAGCCCGGGATGCCGGGCGTGATCCGGGTGATGGACCCGCGGCCCTACCGCTACTCCTTCGGCCAGGACGACGAGGAGATCACGCACAACAACCTCACCTACCTCTCCGAGATCATCGACTACGAGGGCCCCCACACCATCGCGGCGATGTTCATCGAGACGGTGACGGGCACCAATGGCATCCTGCCGCCCCCCAAGGGCTACCTGCAGGGTCTGTCCACCTTGCTCAAGCAGCACGGCATCCTGCTCGTCTGCGATGAGGTGATGGCGGGCTTTGGTCGCACCGGCAAGATGTTCGCCTTTGAGCATGGTGACATCGTTCCCGACGTGCTCACCCTGGCCAAGGGCCTCACCTCCTCCTATGTGCCCCTCGGCGCCATGGCCGTCTCCGACCCCATCGCCGCCCACTTCCGCGACAATGTCTTTTGGGGCGGCCTCACCTACAACGCGCACCCCTACTGCCTCGCCGTCGCGATGGCGGTGCTCGACGTGATGGAAGAAGAGGATCTGTGCGGCAACGCGGCCCGCATGGAAGCCGTGATGAAGCGCGAGATGGCGGCGCTGCGCGCCAAGCACCCCAGCGTGGGCGAAGGCCGCGCCATCGGCCTCTTCGGCACCCTCGACCTCGTGAAAGACAGCAAGGGCACGCCGCTCGCCCCCTACAACCAGAGCCACCCGGTGATGGGCAAGCTCGGCGCCTTCTTCCGCCAGGAGGGTCTGTTCACCTTCTTGCGGCCGAGCGGCATCATGTGCAACCCGCCCCTCTGCATCACTGAAGAGCAACTGATGGAGGGCTTCTCCATCATCGACCGCGGGCTCGACCTCGTCGACGCCGTCTTCGAGGGCTAGGGCGCCCAGTCCACCGGCGGGCAGGCCGGCAGCAGGCCTGCCGCGGCCCCCTCGGCGAGGAGCACCTCGACGGCGCGGCGGCCATCCTCGCCGTAGTCGAGGGTGTCGTCGTTGGCGTAGAGCGACAGGTAGTGGTCGACCGCGGCGGCGTCGGGCAGGGCGCTGCCGATGGAGAGCAGCCAGTCGATGGCCTCGGCGCGGTGGGCGAGCCCGTGGGCGATGCTGGCCCGCAGCACCCGGCTCACCTTGGCGATGGTCTCGGGGCCGAGGCCGCGGCGGATGACGTTGCCGCCCAGGGGCAGGGGCAGGCCGCCGGTGCGGGCGGCCCAAAGCTGCCCCATGTCGGCGACGAGGTGCAGGCCGCGCTGGGCGTAGGTGAGGCGACCCTCGTGAATGAGCAGGGCGGCCTCCACCTCGCCGGCGTCCAGGGCCTCGAAGACCCGCTGGGGCGGCACGATCGGCACCACGACCGGGTCGACCTGCACCTGGAGGGCGAGGACGGTGAAGGCGGTGGTGCTGCGCCCGGGGATGGCGACGCGGCGGCCCTCCAGCGCGTGCAGGGCCATCGGCTGGGGAGCGACGACGACGGGGCCGTAGTCGCGGCCGACCGAGCCGCCGTGGGGCAGGAGCTGCCACTGGGCGGCGAGGCGGGGGTACCAGGCGATGGAGATGGCCGAAACATCGAGCCCGCCGGCCTCGGCGCTGTGGTTCAGCGCCTGGGTGTCGGCGGTGGACAGCACAAAGTCGAGGCCCTCGGTGTCGATGAGGCCCAACTCGATCGCCCGCAGCATGAAGCGGTCGTCGGCGTCGGGGCTGATGGCGCAGCGGATCTGCATCACTTGCGCCCGGCGCGGGCGTTGCTCTCGCGCAGGCGGGCGCCGAGGGTGGCGAGCAGGCGCCACAACATCTCGTTGCCCAGGGCCGGCTCGCGCTGGCAGAACTCCTGGAGCTCCTTGCGATCGATCACGATCGCCGAGCCATAGGTCTGGCCGGTGACCGAGGCCGAGCGGGGCTGGCTCTCCAGCAGGCCGAGCTCGCCGAAGTGCTCGCCGGGGCCGAGCTCGGCCAGGGCCTGGCCGTTGACGGTGACGGTGAGGGAGCCCTGGACGATGGCGAACATCGCGTCGCCGGGCTCGCCCTCGGAGACCACGCGCTGGCCGGGGGTGAAGAAGACCTCGCGGCAGATGCGCGAGACGCGCAGGCGGGCGTGGAAGGGCAGGCCCTTGAAGAGGAAGAGATCGTCCATCACCTGGGCGCGGGCCCGGGCGGCCTCGGTCTCGTGGGTGGCCTCGGGCTCGACGATCAGCACGGTGACGTTGTCGGGCCCGCCCGCCTCGAGGGCGGCCTCGATGAGCTGGTCGGTGGCGGTGTCGACGTCGTTCTGGCTGGCCAGCTCTTCGATGGTCTCGGTGGGGACGGGGTCGGAGAGGCCGTCGGAGTTGAGGAGCAGGCGATCACCGGGCAGGATCTCGATGCTCATCAGATCGGTGTTGACGCTGGGGTACAGGCCGATCGCCCGGGTGATCACGCTGCGGTAGCGCGAGCGGCGGGCCTCTTCGTAGGACATCTGCCCCGTGCGCACCAGTTCGTTGACCATGCTGTGGTCTTCGGTGAGCTGGCGAATCAGGCCGTCGCGGATGAGCCAGGCCCGGCTGTCGCCGACATGGGCGAGGAAGGCCGCCCCCCCGCCGACCACAGCGGCGACGACCGTGGTGGTCATGCCGCGGTGGCCGCTGCGCTCGGCCTCTTCGTAGACCTTGTCGCTGGCGGTCTGGCAGGCTTGGTCGAGGGTCTCCAGCACCTCGTTGCGGGTTTGCCAGTCGGGGCGCTCGGCGTAGCGCAGCACCGCGGCCTGCAAGCGGGGCGCCGCCTCGCTGAAGACCTCGATGGTCAGCGCGCTGGCGACCTCGCCCGCTGCCCGCCCGCCGACGCCGTCGGCGACGACGAAGACGCCGTGTTCGGGATCGGCGAGGAGGGCGTCCTCGTTCTGGCTGCGGCGGCGGCCGGGATGGGTGGTGGCGCGGAAACGGATCATGGCAGACCTCAATCAATCAAGAGAATGCAGACGCTACAGAACCGGGATGGGGATCTTCTGCAACAGGGTCAGCTCGCCGGGGCTGCTGCCCACCCGCTCGCGGAGGGAGACCTGCAGCGTGGCGGTGCCGGCGGGCTTCTTTTGGTCGACCAGGAAGCTCAGCGGCACCACCACCTCGGCTCCGGGCATCAATCGGCTGTCGGAGAGGGTCTTGTAGGGTGGCTTTTCGTCGACCACGCGGGCCAGCGTGTGGGTGACGGTCGGCGCGAGGGGCTTGCCGTCGGCGCCGATGAGGTCGATCTCCAGGATGTCGGCGCGGAAGGGGGTGCCGGTGGGCACGGCGTGGCCGGCGCCGGTGTTTTGCACGCGGAGCTGCCCGGTAAAGGCGACGCCGCGCTGCACCTCGGGGCTGCCCAGGCTCACACCGACCGACAGGGCCCGGCGCAGATCGGCGGTGAAGCCGTGGGAGGCGGCGGCGGCGAAGCGGCTCGCCGTGGCGGCGCCGGCCACGGGCGGCATGTGGCAGTCCTGGCAGCGAACCCCGGCCTTCGACCAGGCGCTGGACTCCCACTCGCCGAAGGTGTCGTAGAAGGGCTTGTCGGCGCCGGGCCAGGTCATCTGGTGGCAGGTGGCGCACATCGTGGCGCTGGCCAGCTCGGCGGAGACCGCGACGGGGTGCGGAGCGCCGGGGCTCTCATGGGTGCCCAGGATCGTGCCCTCGCGCACATGGCAGGCCGCGCAGGTGACGCCCTCGGCCATCAGGGTGGGCTCCCAGGCTGGATTGGGCTTCAGATCGGGGCGGGAGACGTCCTGATCGATGTAGCCGACGGCGAGGCGGGGGTGCTGGTTGGCCAGGGGCAGGTGGCAGGAGCGGCACAGGGTGGAGCCGCCGACCCGCTGGATGGCGGCCTGGTAGACCGGATCGTTCCAGGCCTGGGCGTGGGCGCTGTGCTCCCATCCGTCGTGGGCCTGGCTGTGGCAGGCGTTGCAGCCCTGGGCCGACAGGTTGGCGAGGCCCTCGGGCAGGGCCTGGGCGCCCAGCGGCAAGGCGGTGGGCCACAGCGCTGGGGCGGGCGGCGGGGCCGGCGCCGCGGCGGGGGCCTCGGCGGCAGGGGGCGGCGCAGGCGGCGGGGCGGCCTCTTTGGAGCGCCCAGCAAGGGCGGCGCCCGTCGCCAGGGCGACGAGGACCAGAGCGTTGCGAAGAATGGGCCACCTCGACGTCGACATCGGCGGTTTGGCTATTCCGCCGCCGCGGTCAACGCTTGCCTTCGGGCCTGCGCCGGCGCCAGACCAGGGCGAGGAGGCCGGCCAGCGACCAGGCGGCGGGGTTGGACTCGGTGCTGGCGCAGCCGGTGCAGCCCTTGCCACCCAGGAAGGTGCCGTCCAGCGGGTTGACCGCGATGTTGTCGTCGTCGGGCTCGTTGGTGTCGGTGGCGATGCCATCGTCGCCGCCGCCGGCGTCGCCGTCGCCGGGGTCGGTGGCCTCGGCGTCTTCGCCATCGCAGTCCTGATCGAGGCCGTCGCCCGCGATCTCCTCGGCGCCCGGGTAGGTCGAGGCGCGGCTGTCGTCGCAGTCATCGCCGTTGGTGGCGGTGCCCGGCGTTTCGGCGCAGGCGCTGTCGGCGGTGGCCGGATCGCCAAAGCCGTCGCCGTCGGCGTCGGTGTAGACGGTGACGGTCACGCCATCGTCGACGGTGCCGTTGCAGTCATTGTCGATGGCGTCGCAGATCTCCACCCCGCCCGGCGTGGCGCGGCTGTCGGCGTCGTTGCAGTCCTCACAGGCCGGGGCCCCGTCGGAGTCGGCGTCCTGGTAGAGCACCGAGCCGTCGCAGTTGTAGTCCTCGGGATCGGTGCAGACCTCGAGGATGCCGGGCTGGTAGTCGGTGCTGGCGTCGTTGCAGTCTTCGTCGTTGGAGACGTAGCCGGCGGGCTCGGTGCAGCTTGGGATGCCGTTGGCCGGGTCGCCATAGCCGTCGCCGTCGAAGTCCGGGTACCAGGTGGGGGCGTCGACCGCGCTGTCCTCGTCGATCTCACCGTCGCAGTCGTCGTCAATGCCATTGCACAGCTCGTCGGCGCCGGGGGAGATGTCGTCGTCGGTGTCGTCGCAGTCGGTGGCATCGGCGACGTAGCCGACGGGCTCGGCGCAGGCGGCGGCGGTGCTGCCGGGGTCGCCAAAGCCGTCGAGGTCGTCGTCGGCATACCAGGTCAGGGCGTCGACCGCGCTGCCTTCGTCGATGGTGCCGTCGCAGTTGTCGTCGATGCCGTCGCAGGTCTCGTCGGCGTCCGGGGAGGTGAAGGGATCGGCGTCGTCGCAGTCCTCGCCGCCGTAGATCTCGGCCCAGACGCCGTCGCCGTCGAAGTCGGGGGTGAAGGTGGCCCAGGCGACGGCGGCGGGGCCCGTGAGGCCGGTGCTGTCGTCGACGAGGGTGAGCAGGTAGTCGCCGCCAGCGGGCAGGAAGGGCCAGATCACCACGCTGCCATCGGGCAGCACGGGCACCTCGTCGATGAGGGCGCCGGTGGTGTCGGTGATGAGCAGGGTGGTGCGGGTCGCCGAGGACGTGGTGGTGCCCATCACCGAGACGCTGAGCAGGGCGGGGCCCTCGTGGGTGGTGGGCGCCCGGCCGGTGGGGCCGTTGGTGAGGGTGGGCGGCGTGGCGCCGTCGACGCGCAGGCGCCCCTCGCCGCCGTCTCCGGAGTAGTAGCCGTTGGCCTCGTGACCGCCGTAGCCGCCGTGCAGATCGAAGGCGCCGGCGGTGAGTCCGCTCAGCGCGGGGGCCGCGAGGAAGAGTCCGCCGCCTGCGCCGCCGGCCCCGCCGGTGGAGCTGCCGGGGTTGGCGCCGGTGGTGTCGCCGCCGTCGCCGCCCCAGAGGTCGAAGCTGGCGGCCGTGCCCAGGGTGAGCGAGGCCGCGTACAGGAGCAGGGCCCCGCCGCCGCCACCGCCGCCGGCCCCGTCCGCCCCCGTCGAGCCCGAGTCGCCGCTGCCGCCGCCGGAGCCGCCGGCCAGGGGGATAAGCGAGGCGCTGCCGTTGGCGAGGCCGGCGCCGCCGGTGTTGTAGGTGGTGGCGGCCCCGCCGACGGTGCCGACGCCGTTCTCTCCCGCCGAGCCAAAGCCGCCGCCGCCTGCCCCCCAGCCGGTGGCCTCGGAGTGGCCCGGCCCGCCGCCGCCGCCGTAGCCGCCAGCGCCTGCGGTGGTGCAGCAGGCGCCGCCGCCGCCGCCGGTGCCCCAGGGGTGGCCGCTGCCGCCGCCGGCCCCACCGGCGTAGCCGGCGCTGCCGTTGGCCGTCACGGTGAAGAGGCCCTCGCCGCCATGCTGAAGGTCTGGCCCGGTGGTGGCGCCCACGCCGCCGAACCCAAAGGTGCCGCAGCCCGAGGCGGTGATGGTGCCGCCGCCGCCGGTGAAGCCGTCGCCGGCCGCGAAGACGCCGCCATAGCAGTTGGAGCCCACCGCCCCGCCGCCGCCCCCCGGCGCGCCGTCGCCGCCGTTGGAGGCCTGGCCGGCGCTGGCGTCGTCGGCGTCATCGCCGGCGAGGTAGACCGAGCCCTCGATGGTGGCGGCACCCTTCACCAGCACGAAGACCGGCAGCTTGGCCTCGTTGCCGGCGGTGACGCTGATGGGGTCATCATCGGCGAAGACGAGGGTGCTGCCCGCGGGCACGCTCAAGCTGTCGAAGACCAGGGTGCCGCCGTCGGTGCGGCGGCTGGCCGCCAGGGTGATGACGCCGTCCACCGCGCCGTCGGCGTCGCCGGTGCCGCCATCGGTGGGGGCGGTGGCGGCGGCGACGATCTGAAAGCGGTTGTCGATGCCGCTGTTGAAGGCGGAGAGCGCGGTGCCATTGACGTACAGGATGCAGGTCTGGCCGGCCGTGGCGCTGGCCTTGACCCCCACCGAGAACTGCAAAACCGAGCCGGTGACCGGCGCCGCCGGGTTGGCGCCCCGGTCGGCCACGAGGGCCGGGCCGAGGACGAGGTCACCGCAGGAGGAGGTGAGGACCTCCGACCCGGTGAAGCCGCCGCCCTCGCGCAGGAGGGTGACCGCCACCGCCATGCCGGGGGCCGCGGCGTCAACCTGAAGGAAGTCGGCCGCCAGGGCCGAAGAGAGCAAGACCGAGGGGGCCAGGGCGGACAGCAGCATCACAGCGAGGCTCCGGAGTGGGGCGACATCTTACTTGGATGGGCCCCCCGGCGGCGCCTGCTGTGGCGCAATCTTCACGCGCCGGGGCCGGGCTCAGTAGGTGGGCATCGAAGGATCGATCTCGTTTGCCCAGGCCAGCACGCCCCCTTCGAGGTTGGTGACGCTGGAGAAGCCGGCGGCCACCAGGGCCTCGGCGGCCTTGCCCGACCGAACGCCGCTGCGGCAGTACACGAGGATGTCGCGATCGCGCGGCAGCTCGTCGACGCGGGCGGCGACCAGCTCATGGGGGATCAGGGCGTCGGTGAAGGGCAGGCGCACGATGTCGGCCTCGTGCGGCTTGCGCGTGTCGAGCACGAAGGGCTTCCAGCCCTCCTGCAGCCGGCGCTGGGCGTCTTGAACCTGGATGCGGTGAAAGGCGGGCATGTCGGCCTCGGGCTCGGGGGTGCCGTGGGGTACCCCGCAGAACTGTTGGTAGTCAATCAGCGCGGTGATGGGCTTTGCGTCGGGGTCGCGGCGCAGCTTGAGCTCGCGAAAGCGCATGTTGAGCGCGTCGTAGAGCAGCAGCCGCCCAGAGAGGCTGGTGCCCTGGCCGAGCAGGAGCTTGATGGTCTCGGTGGCCTGGATGCAGCCGATCACGCCGGGGAGCACGCCCAACACGCCGCCTTCGGCGCAGGAGGGCACGAGGCCGGGGGGCGGCGGCTCGGGGTAGAGGTCGCGGTAGTTGGGCCCGTTCCCGTAGTTGAAGACGCTGGCCTGCCCCTCGAACTTGAAGATGCTGCCATAGACATTGGGCTTGCCCAGGATCACGCAGGCATCGTTCACGAGGTAGCGGGTGGGGAAGTTGTCGGTGCCGTCCACCACCACATCGTAGGGGGCCAGGATCTCCAGCGCGTTCTCAGAGGTGAGCGCCACCTCGTACAGATCCACCTGACAGCGCGGATTGATGTCGAGGATGCGGTCGCGGGCGCTGTGCAGCTTGGGTTTGCCGATGTTGGCCGTACCGTGGATGATCTGGCGCTGCAGGTTGCTGGCGTCCACCGTGTCGAAGTCGACGATGCCGATGCGGCCGACGCCGGCGGCGGCGAGGTAGAGCAGCAGCGGCGAGCCGAGCCCGCCGGTGCCCACACAGAGCACGCTGGCCCCCTTGAGCTTGCGCTGGCCGGCCACGCCGACCTCATCGAGCAGCAGGTGGCGCGAGTACCGGGCGATGTCCCAGGCGTCGAGCTCGGGCGTGCTCATGTCACACCGCCGGCGATGCTGGGCACGATGATCAGGTTGTCGCCGTCGCGCAAGGCGGTGGCGTCGCGCTCGGGCAGGTAGCGGATGTCTTCATCGTTCAGGTAGACGTTGACAAAGGTGCGCAGCTTTCCGCTGGCGTCGCGCAGGTGGCGGGCCAGGGCCGGGTAGCGCTCGGTCAGCGCGTCGAGGGCCTCCTTGACGGTGGCGCCGTCAACGGCGACGACGGCCTTGGACTCGGTGTAGCCGCGCAGGGCGGTGGGGACAGAGATCTGAACAGACATCGGGCACATCTCAGGGGGTGGTGAGGATGAGGTGGTCGGCGTCCATGGTGCTTCGATCGTCGCGCAGGCGCCAGGCGCGCAGATCCACGAGGCGCGGGGCCTCGCTCGGGCCGGCCGGACCGGCGACCGCGGCGATCAGGTAGACCGTATTGGGCAGGGCCTCGTCGCGATCGGTGTCAGACCAGGCGGCTGGGTGGTCGGGGTGGGAGTGGTAGTAGCCGAGGATCTCGTGCCCGTCGGCCTCCAGGGCGGCCTCGGCCCGGTGCAGGGCCAGGGCCGAGACGGCGTAGCGGGTGGCGGCCTGGTCGGCGCGTTCGTTCACAAGGGGGCGCAGGGCGCGCACGGTGCCCGAGGCCCGCTCGCCCGCCAGCACGCCGACGACCTCGTGCGGGTAGCCCTCGACGACGTGATCGTGCAGGCGCCCCATCTCATCGAGGGGCAGGCGGAGCGTGTGACCGGAGGGGCTGTCGTCGCGGCGGCTGTGGGAGCTCATGGATGGCCCCGGTAGCCGCGGTGGCCGCGGCCGAAGACATGGGTCTCGGAGAGGTAGCGCTCACCGCTGTCGGGCAGCAGGGTGACCACCACGCCGCGCTCGAGCCCGCGGGCCACCTCCAGGGCCCCCCAGACGGCGGCCCCGCAGGAGATGCCGGCCAGGATGCCCTCCTCGCGGGCGAGGCGGCGGGTGAGCTCCAGGCTCTCCTCGGTGGGGGCGCCGAGGTCGAGGTCGGCGAGGCCCGGATCGTAGATGCCCGGCACGATGGCGGTCTCCATGTGCTTGAGGCCCTCCAGCCCGTGAAAAGGCGAGTCGGGCTGCACGGAGACGCAGGTGATCTGCGGGTTCTTGGACTTGAGGAAGCGGCTGGTGCCGGTGAAGGTGCCGCTCGTGCCCAGGGTGGAGACCCAGTGGGTGACCCGGCCGTGGGTGTCGCGCCAGATCTCGGGGCCGGTGCTCTCGAAGTGGGCGCGCCAGTTGGCGGGGTTGTTGTACTGGTCGAGGTAGACGTAGCGGTCGGGCTCGGCCGCCTTGCGCGCCCGGGCCTCGCGAATGGCGCCGTCGGAGCCTTCGAGGGGGTCGGTCTCTACGATCTCCACGCCATAGGCCCCCAGGGTGGCCTTGCGCTCTTCGTTGGCGTTGGCGGGCAAACAGAGGGTGAGCTGGTAGCCACGCACGGCGGCGATCATGCCGTAGGCGATGCCGGTGTTGCCCGATGAGGCATCGAGGATGGTGGCGCCGGGCTTGAGCAGGCCGCGTGCCTCGGCGTCGAGCACCATCGACAGGGCCGCGCGATCCTTCACCGAGCCGCCGGGGTTGAAGGCCTCGAGCTTCACCCAGACCTCCACGTCGGGGGAGACGATGCCCTGCGGGAGCTTGCGCAGGCGCACGAGCGGCGTGTCGCCGACGCGGGCGAGCAGGCCGTCGAGGTGGGCCCACGGAGGGATCGTGCGCGGCGGGTCGGTGGGGGCAGACAAGAAGCCTCCAAACCAAAAAAACAGACCTGCGTCTCTCGGCGCAAGAAGGCGGCCGCGACGCAGTTCTCGGGGGTTAGGGGGGCCGGCCTGGGACCCCAGCCGCGGGGAGCCTAGCCCCCGTCGCCGCTCCGGCAAGGGAGCAAACCTTCCGCGCGCGTAAGAATTTCTGCCGGATCGGGGAGGCCGCCCACGCCGGTGTCACCGCAGGCGAGGCGCTTGCTGACCGGGTCGATCCAGTGGTAGCGATCGCCCAGATCACGCAGCCAGCCGCAGTTTCGCTGGACCACAGGGTGCTGCCACATCTCGGTGTTCATCGCCGGCGCCAACAGCACGGGCTTGCCGCGGGGAAGGGCCATCAGCACGGTGGTGAGCGCGTCATCGGCGAGTCCGCAGGCCAGCTTTCCGAGCACGTTGGCCGACAGCGGGGCCACGACGGCCAGCTCGGCCCACTTGGCCCACTGGATGTGCGCGAGGGCCTGACCGGGATCAAGGTGGGCGTGGCCGACCATCACCGGGTGCCCGCTCAGCGCCTCGAAGGTGACGGGGCCGACGAAGCGGGCGGCGTTGTCGGTGAGGATCACCCGCACGGCGTGGCCGCGCTTGGTGGCGAGGCTGACGAGCTCGGCGGCCTTGTAGGCGGCGATGCCGCCGCAGACGCCCAGGAGGAGGTTCATGGCCGGAGCGGCACCTCGGCTGGGCCATCGCCCAGCGCGGTGGAGAGGAAGCCCTGGTACAGGGCGGCGGCGTCGGGGTTGTCGAAGACGGCGAAGTGGCCGTCTTCAGGGTACTGGGCGAGGCCGCCGGTGAGCGGGCTCCCGTCCCAGGCCCGCAGGTTCTGGGCGGCGGGGGTGCCCACGCCGTCGAGGTCCTGGAGGGTCTGGACGAGATCCTGCTGCAGCACCGGGGCGAAGATCGGCTGCCCAGCGGCCCCGGCCAGGACCTCAATCGCCCGCGGCGGTGTGTAGATGTCGGTGAGGCCCTCGAACTGGAGCACATTCTGGGGGGTGGCCGGCCAGTCGGGCTCCCAGCGGTGCCAGTAGGGGCCGTAGTTCATCGGGTCGGTCACCTCGGCCACCATCTGCACAAGGCCGATGGCGGGGTGCACGACGGTGAGGGCCTCGTCGGGCTGCAGGGCCAGGGCGCTGCGCAGCAGGCCTTGAATGTCGAAGTCGCCCGCGTCGCGCTCGACGATGGAGATGGACAAACCGGCCCCGGCCCCGGAGAGCACGACGCCGCGCACATCATCGCGGAAGTAGGGCGCGGCCAGGATGCCGATCTCGCCGCCGTGGGAGTGGCCCAGGTAGGCGACGCGGTCGGGGTCGGTCTGGGCGCGCATCCGTGGCGACTGGCCCTCGGCCGAGCGGAAGGCGTGCGGCGTGGAGGCGAGGAGGTGCGCGAGGTAGACCTGCTCCAGGGCGCCCTGGCGGAAGGCCGTGCGGCCCGAGCTCGGATTAAGCAGGTTGAAGCTGACCAGCGAGGGGTCGCCGCCGTTGCCGCGGTCGCCGTGGAAGGGCAGTGCGACGCCAAAGGCGGCCATGCCGCCGCGGGCCAGGGTGGCGGCGATCTGCAGGGGGTCCGAGGCGTAGAAGTGGCTGCCGGCGTCGCCGCCGGTGCCATGGGCGGTGAGCACCACCGGCCAGCCCGCCTCCGGCATGTCGTCGCCGGTGGGCACCGAGAAGATGAAGTCGGCCTCTTCCCAGCCGGCGAGGATCGGCTCGCCATCGGCGTCGAGCTCGAACTGACCGCCCTCGGTGTAGTAGGGGGGCACGCCGTGGGTCCAGATCGGCAGCATCACGGTGCCCACCCAGGCGGTGTAGCCGTTGGCCTCGGCGTACAAGCGCAGGGGCTGGTCGAGGGGCTCGGTGGGCAGCTCTTCGTGGAGGACCCGGGCGATGGCGGCCATCTCGCCTACGGTGTCCTGGGTGGTGAACTGAAAGGCGTAGGCCACATCGTCCACGGGCACGCCGAGCTCGGTGAGGGTGGCGGCGGTGCTGGCGTAGGTGGGTGCGTCGGGGTGGGCGTCCCAGAGCACGCCGCGGAAGTCGTCGACCGGCTGGGCGAAGCCGCTGCGCAGCACCACGGCGTAGGTGGTGCGCGGCCGCAGGGGGGCGCCCCAGACCGGCTGGAGGGCCAGCAGCTCGCCGGGCAGCCAGTCGGTGGCGTCGGGCATCCAGGTGTACTGGTAGGGCGCGCGCTCGCCGCGGAAGGGGCTGTCGGGGTCGACGTTGACGATCAGCACGGGGGCGGAGGGGTGGGTGGAGCGGGCGGGGTCGGGGAGGGCGCCGAGGTCGGGCTCGCGGGTGAAGCGCAGGTAGATGGGGCTGTTGGTGCCGAAGCCGTCGAGCTGCTCGCCCATCGCGAGGTACTTGCCGATCAGCTCCTGGCTGTCGGCTTGGGGGAAGTCCGACAGCTCGGGCTGGCCGTTGACGCGGCGGCGGTCGTCGGGCCAGGGGTGGTCGAAGAAGCCGTCGCCTTCGAGCACGAGGGGGGTGCCGCCCTGGAGGAGGGTGCAGCCGGAGAGGGCCAGGGCGAGGAGGAGGGGCACGGCGCGCTCCGCAGAGGGCCCGGCCTATCCTAAACCTTTGCCCGGCGGCGGCATCCTCGGTAAGGGGCGGCCCCTCGCTTGGAGCGCGCCCCCATGACCGTTCGCACGCGCATCGCCCCTTCGCCCACCGGCGACCCCCACGTCGGCACGGCCTATGTGGCCCTCTTCAACTACTGCTTCGCCAAGGCCCACGGTGGACAGTTTCTGCTGCGCATCGAAGACACCGATCAGGTGCGCAGCACCGCCGAGTCGGAGCGGATGATCCTCGAAGCGCTGCGCTGGACGGGCCTCTCCTGGGATGAGGGCCCCGACATCGGCGGCCCCCACGGCCCCTACCGGCAGAGCGATCGAAGCGCGATCTACACCGCCCACGCGCAGATCCTGCTCGACCGGGGCCACGCCTTTCGCTGTTTCTGTTCGTCCGAGGATCTGGCCACGATGCGCAAGGAGGCCACCGCCGCCCAGCGCAACCCTGGCTACGATGGGCGCTGCAAGCACCTCTCCGCCGACGAGGTGGCCCAGCGCCTGGAGCGGGGTGATTCCTTCGTGATTCGCATGGATGTGCCGCGCGAAGGCACCTGCGTCATCGACGACATGCTGCGCGGCGAGATCCGCATCGAGTGGTCGGCGGTAGACATGCAGGTGCTCATCAAGAGCGACGGCCTGCCGACCTACCACATGGCCAATGTCGTGGACGATCACCTGATGGAGATCACCCATGTCATGCGCGGCGAGGAATGGATCAACTCGGCGCCCAAGCACATCCTGCTCTACCGCTACTTTGGCTGGCAGGCCCCGCGGCTCTGTCACCTGCCGCTGCTGCGCAACCCCGACAAGAGCAAGCTGAGCAAGCGCAAGAACCCGACCAGCATCCTGTGGTATCGCCGGATGGGCTACCTGCCCGAGGCCCTGCTCAACTACCTGGGCCAGATGGCCTGGACCTTCCCCGACAGCCGCGAGATCTTCAGCCTCGACGAGATGGCCGCCGCCTTCACCCTCGACCGCATCTCGCTTGGCGGCCCAGTCTTTGACCTCGTCAAGCTGGAGTCGGTGAACAGCAAGTACATCCGCGAGGTGGTGAGCGAAGAGCGCTACCTCTCGGCGCTCCAGCAGTGGGCCTTCAACCCGGAGTTCCTCACCGCCGTCGCCCGCCTGGGCCGCAGCCGGCTCAACACCTTCGGCGATGTCGGCGCCCTGCTCGGCTTTTTCGTGCGCGGCAACCTCGACGTAGACGTGGCGGCCCTCTCCACCTCGGCGCCCAAGCTCGGCGCCTTGGGGCTGCGCAAGGCCCTCTTTGGCGCCCTGCTGCGCGTGAACACCATGCCGGCCTGGAACCGCGAGGCCATCGAGCAGATGATGCGCGGCCTCGCCGATGTGCTGGGTGTGAAGCCCCGCGACTTCTTCAAGCCCTTCTACCTGGCCGTGACGGGCGCCCCGTCGAGCGTGCCGCTCTTCGACGCGATGGCGCTGCTGGGGCGCGATCTCTCGCGCAGCCGCATCAAGGCCGCCCTCGACGCCCTGGGCGCGCCCACCAACGCCGAGACCAAGGCCTGGGAGCTGGAGCTCAAGCCGGCGAGCCCGGCGGAGTCCGACGAGGGCTAGGGCGCGGCGGCCTCGCCTTCGCCGCCTTCGCCGCCTTCGCCGCCTTCCGCGGGGGCGGGGGCTTCGAGCGGCAGGCTGCTGGCCGGCATCCAGGTGGTGTAGCGCAGGTTCGGGCGGGGCTCCTCGGTCTGCGGCCGGCGCGCCGGGCTGGCGATGCCGGCATTGGGCAGATCGCCGGCGCGGACGCGCTCGCAGCGGGGGCTCACCCGCCAGTAGGCCGGCGTGCGGTAGCAGGCCTCGTCGTCGCCGGCGAGGGGGGCCCCCGAGGTGGAGCCGCTGTACTCGGCCGAGCCCTTGGGCGCCGGGGGCTGGTCGCCGGGGACCCAGGTGGCGGGCAGATCATCGCCGACCACGAGGGCCTGGAAGGCGACGATGGCCAGCGGCCCTTCGCAGCGGGCGGGGCCGCCCTCGTTCAGCTTGGCGGCGTAGACGTGCTGGATCTCCACCACGCGGCCCTGGTCGCTGTCGCAGATGAGGCCGTGCTCGGGGGCCGAGAAGCGCACGTCGCAGAGCTCCAGGCGGACGGCCTGGGGCGCGCTGGGGGCGAGGAAGCGCACGCTGCCATCGAGATCGGGGCGCAGGCGCGGCTCGGCCACGGCGGCGGCGCCGGTGCGGCCCTGGTTGGAGATGGCCCGCGGGCTCTGGGGGATACAGGCGGCCGGAGGGGCATCTTTGGCCCAGGCCGCGGCGAAGAAGAGCAGGAGCAGGGCTGCCATGAGACCTCGGGTCGATTGCCTTGGCCCCTTGGCTAAACCCCCCAGACCGGCCCCGTCAACGTGCGCGGGCGCGGCGGGCGGCGCGGGTGCGCTCGACGGGCGCGACCTCGGCCGGGGCGATGTCGGTGGTGCCGTCGCAGTGATCGGCGAGGCGGAAGGGGTCGACCCGGGTGGGCGCCCGGCCGACCGCGTAGGGGTAGGGCACGGTCAGCACGGCGGCCATGGCCTGGGGCTCGGGGGCGGCGCCGGCGTCCCAGACCTCGCAGACCTGATCCTGGCGGGTGGTGAGGGCCGCCGACACGCGCACCTGAAGGGGGGCGTCGTAGACCGGCGGATTCAGCACCTCATCGAGGGTCCAGTCCACCCACTCGGCCCATTCAAAGGGGCGGTCCTGGGCCACGCAGCCATCGGCGCCGCGGGTGAAGTAGCCGTCTTCGCCCATCAGGCCTGCGTAGAAGCGCAGGCCCCGGTAGTTGGCCGAGAGGTCGGCGTAGCTGAAGACGCCGGTGGTGGCCTGGCCCCAGTGGGCGCGCTCGGTGTGGGTGCCCCAGGTCATCGCCCGGAAGGGGTCGAGGCCGCCCTGGCTGCGCCGGTAGTAGAGGTAGCCCTGCACGAGGAAGTGGTCGATCTTGTCGGTGCCCAGCAGGGTGTCGTTGAGCTTGATGGTCGACGACAGGCCGAAGAGCGCGATGATCGGGTTCTCCCAGACCTTCAGCTCGCCGTAGATGTCGCGGCGGTCGGTGAAGGTGCGCCGGGCCAGCGGGGCTGTCTCCAGCCAGGCGGCGTAGGCGCCGAAGGTCATCGTGGGCAGGTCGCCGCGGGGCGGGACCTTGGCGACGCCGCCGACGGCGTCGGCCACGGATGCGGCGAGGAGGTTGGCCATCTCGGCGTCGGAGCCGCTGCACCGGCTGCGGCGGTTGGCCTCAGCGGCGGCCTGGCCGAGCAGCCGGTCCATCTCGGCGTTGGCCTCGCCGGTGATGTCGGCCAGCGGCATCTGGCGGTCGGTGAGCTGGTCGGTCTCGTAGGCGAAGGCGCTGGCGAGAAGGAGGGAGATCCACATGGGCACACCAAGGAGGGGAGGTCCGTCCGCGGGTGGAACACCACCGCGGGTCCGATTCGTCCCCGGTTCAAACAAGGGCTCCCGCCAAGGGGCAGCGTGAGCGCGGCGCCGTCTACGGTCGCAGGCGCCCTGCGTCAAGCGAATTCTACGGGCGGGATCGAGGCCCTGGCCGGGGGCCCTTGACAAGTGGACGACGGAAACGGAGTCTGGAGCGGCCTTCGGAGGGGTGTGGTGGCCAGCGCATACCAGGTGCTTGAAGACTGTCCGGACTGCAAGGTGAGCTCCGCCATGGTGGCGCTCTACGATCCGGCCGTGGTGGCCGGCGTCTCCGTCGAGGCGGCCTGCCGGCTCTGTGGGCGGACGACAGCGCAGGGCGCCCTGCAGCGCCGGGGCCGCCGCTTCGAGGGCCTGCTGGAGGTGATCGATGCGCTGGACCGCTGGGCCGAGGCCGACGGCGAGCCCGATGTGGAGCGCTACTGTGCGGCCAACTTCAACGGCGAGAGCGCCACCGCGGTCGCCAAAAAGGTGCTCGCCGGCGAGGTCGTAGAGACCGGCTTTGACGTCTTCTCCTTCCTCTTTCCGGGCATGGGCGGCGGCGGCGGCGCCGGGGCCAGCGAGGGCGAAGAGCTGCGCCCGCGCACGGCCAAAGTGGCGAATTCGGTGCCGCTGACGCCGGCTACCGTGCCGCAGCGGGTGGAGGGCCCGGTGGTGGAGCCTCCCGACCCGGCCCGCACGCCGGCGCGGGCCCTGGCGGCGATCATGCTGGCCGACGGGGTGATGAAGGAGAAGGAGCACCGCTTTTTGGAGGCCTGGCTGGCCCGGAATGGGCATCCGCCCTTGATCCAGGAGGATCTCCGCGCCTGGAGGCCGGGAGATCTGGCGCCTCCCGCCCAGGTGGAGCCCTTGGTGCACGCGATGATCGAGCTGGCCCACGTCGATCGCGAGCGCGATGGCACAGAGTGGCGGGTGGTGCGGGAATTCGCTCGGCGTTGGGGTTACCCGATGGCCGAGCTGGAGGCCCGGGGCCGCACGGTGGACGAGCTGGTCGCCCCAGTTTCCACCCAGCTCTGGCGCATGATCCGCGCAATCTTCGTGTCGGAGTCCCGATGAGCAAGCTCCCGCCGGTCTACCCCGGCCCTGGCCGCCCCACCGATCCGGCCCGCGCCGAGGCCGTGCGCGCCTTCGGCAGCTCCTTCGGCGCCGTGCTCGGCAACGTCAGCAAGGTGATCAAAGGCAAAGACGAGGTCGTGCGCAAGCTGCTGCTGGCGATGACCGCCAAGGGCCATGTGCTGCTCAAGGATGTGCCGGGCACCGGCAAGACCATGCTGGCCCGCTCGATCGCCGCCAGCGTGATGTGCACCTTCAAGCGCATTCAGTTCACGCCGGATCTGCTGCCGATGGATGTCACCGGCACCAATGTGTTCAACCTGCGCAGCAAGGCCTTTGAGTTCACGCCGGGGCCGGTCTTCACCAACATCCTGCTGGCCGACGAGATCAACCGCGCCACGCCGAAGACCCAGTCGGCGCTGTTGGAGGTGATGGCCGAAGGCCAGGTGACGGTGGAGGGCCAGACCCACGCGATGGCGCCGCCATTTCTGGTCATCGCCACGATGAACCCCCTCGATCACCAGGGCACCTATGTGCTGCCGGCGGCCCAGATGGACCGCTTCGCGATGCAGCTCACGATGGGCTTTCCGCCCCCCGAGGCGGAGATCGAGATGCTCGACGTGCACCTCTCCGAGGCCCCGCCGGTCGACCGCCTCACCCCGGTGATCGATCAGGCCACCTTCCTGGCCTGGCAGGCGATGGTGCCGCGGGTCTTCATCGGCGAGCAGGTCAAGGGCTACCTCGTCGCCCTGGCCAACTACATGCGCTCCGACAGCCGCTGCCTCGCGCCGCCCTCGCCCCGCTCGGTGCTGATGCTGGCCCGGGTGGCCCAGGCCCAGGCGATGGCCGAGGGGCGCGACTTCGCCAGCCCCGACGATGTGGCGGCGGTGGCGGCCGATGTCTTCGCGCATCGCCTCGTGATCTCCGGCGATGACACCGGTCACGCCTACGTCGCCGAGGTGCTGAAGAAGGTGCGGGTCCCGACATGAAGGGACGGCTGTGAAGGCGCCGCACCCCGCGCTCTCCTGCGGCGGGATCCTGCTCAATGGCTGCGGGCTCTTCCTGCTGCCCTTCCTCGTCGGCGGCGTGGCGAGCCTCTTTTTTGAGGTCTCGGAGGTGGCCGACACCTCGGGCTGGCTGCTGGGTCTCTCGCTTTTGTTCATCCTGCCGCCGCTCTTTTTTCAGGCGATTGGGGTGGTGATCAAGGTCGGGCGCGAGCGCTCCTTTTTGCGGGAGGCGGGGCAGCTCAATTTTCGCAGCTCGATGGCCACGGTTCACCGGCACATGCGCATCGTCACGCCCCGGGGCTGGGCGGCGCTGCTGACCGGCTTGTGGTTTGTGATCCTGGCGCTGAGCGCCAAGTGGGCCAGCCTCGGCGTGGTGGCGGTGGTCTCCATCCTGCTCTTCTACGCCATCCTGGGGGCCACCTCCTTTCTGTCCACCTTCCAGGTGCAGACCTTTGAGCGCGGCCTCGGCCGGGGAGAGAGCGGCGTGCGGCGCGAGTTGTCGCCGGCGGTGGTGCTGGCCGGCGAAGAGGCCGAAGAGCGAATGATCCTCACCAAGGTGCCGGTGCCGGCGGGCTTTACGCTGCTGATCGAAGACAGCAACCCGCCCGAGCTGTATACAGAGAGCCGCTACGCCGTCGGCGCCGGGGCCCGGCGCAAGACCGGCACGCTGTCGGGTCGCTTTCGCCGCACGCCGCGTGGCCTGCACCGGCTCGGCCCGGCCCACATCTGGTACCAGGACGCGCTGGGCTTTACCCGGGTGAGCGTGGCCAGCCTCGCCACCGCGGAATTGAAGGTGCTGCCGCGCTTTCGGGCGCTGGAGATCATCGAGCCGCCGCGCAGCCGCCTCGAAGCCCCCGACGTCATCACCAAGCCGCACCGCTTTGCCACCGAGGATCACTTCCGCTTCAAGGAGTACATCGCCGGCGACGACACGCGGCGCATCCACTGGCGTCTGTCCATCCGAACCGGGCACTTGCAGGTGCGCATGCCGGAGACCAAGGAGACCAGCACCCGCCAGGTGGTGCTGCTGCTCGACTCCTTTCTGCCTCGTGGACAGATCCTCGAAGACGCCGTCGGGCTCGGCCGGATCCTCGATGCCCTGGTGGAGACCTGGCTGAGCCTGGGCGATGAGCTGGTGGGGCGCGGCGACAAGGTGACCCTGGTGGCCGCCGTCGACGATGGCCGCGGGAACATCGGCGTGGAGCGGGTAGACAGCGCCTCCGACCCGCGCCGCTGGCAGGATCTGGGCGCCCGGGCCTGCTGGCAGGGCAGCTATGATCTGCAGGCCGCACTCGGACAGTTGGGCCAGGGCATCGAGGCGGTGGTGGTGACCAGCCGCTTCTTTCACCCGCCGGCCCGCAAGGAGATGGGCATGGCCGCCTTCACCTGGATCTACCTGCCGCCCATCGAGGCCCTGGGTGAGCGCGAGCCGGCGGTTTGGGAGCAGTGGGTGGGGCCCGGGCCGGGGGCCAGCCTTCGGCTGCTGCTGCGCATCTTCCGCCTGCCCGCCGCCGCTGGCAGCGACGAGAACGCCTTCATCCGTCAGTGGACGGATCTGTTTCGCTTGAACACCGAGGCCAACGCGCGCGACCGCCTGCGGCGCCTCGCCCGCTACGACGGCCGGCGCTGCCTCGACGCCCTGCTCACCCGCGGCGAGGCCGTCTACCGGCTCGAGCCCGGTGGTCGTGGCCACCGCCTGGTCGGCCTCGTGGGGAAGGGCTCATGAGCGCCCGCCCCAGCGCCCGGATGGTGTCGGCCGGCGCGCCCAAGCTCGAGTCCTCGATCTGGAGCCGGCTGTGGGAAGAGGCCCGCGAGCTCTCCCGACCGCTGATCGCCTACTGGATCTTCCTGCTGGCGATGTTCGGCGCCTTCTCTCTCGCCGTGCTCTGGACCGAGCCCAGCGGCGGCTCGGTGCTGGCGCTGGTCTGTATGGGGGTGCCCACGGTGGTCTGTGTCGCCCTGGGGCAGGTGCTGGCCCTGCTGCGGGTGCGCGACTGGGTGCTCTTCGCCCTGTGGGCCTTTACCTGGACCTTTGGCGTCTTCTTCGGTGTGATGGGTGCTGCCGCCGTCAGCTTCGCGGCGGCGCCGCTGGCGATGCTCATCCTCTGTTTTGTCTTTCTGGGCCCGATGTTCATGATGGGCGGCGCCTGGAGCCTCGCCACCAACCGCACGCTGTATGCCACCTGGGTGCCGATCATCTACGCCTCCGGCACGGCCATCGTGATGGCCGAGAGCAAGGGCAAGGTGTCGGCCTGGCAGGCGGGCGACAAATGGGTGATCTGGGATCTGTTCACCTTCTCCACCCTCGGGGTGGGCATCGCCCTGATGCTGGCCTACCTCGTCAGCCGTGAGGGGCATCGGCTGCACCTCTGGCGTCGCTCCGAGCGCGGCATGATGCGGGGTTCTGTGAAGGAGGAAGGGGCCTCGCGGCCGCGGCTCTCCTGCCTGGGTTGGGTGCTTCTGTGTATAATGGCGGCGGGCCTCGCGGTGGGGACGGCGGCGGTGGCGCCCTTCCTCTGGCGCACCGCGCCGGCCGACGAGGGCAAGGAGCAGACCGATCAGCAGGAGCAGCAGCAGAAAGACCCGAAGAAAGACAAAAAGAAAGACAAAAAGAAGAAGAAAAAGAGCAAAGAAGAGGAGAAGCGCGAGAGAGAGCGCCAGGAGCGCGAGCGCCGCGAGAAGCAGCAGTCCTCCTCGATGGAAGACCGGGCCCGGCACAAGGTCGACAATGTGCGCGAGGAGATCGAACAGAACCTCCAGCCCGCCGCCCAGCAGGGCATCGACCTGCTCACCACGCTGCTCACCGTGCTGGCCATGCTCATCGCCGCCCTGATCGTCTTCTGGCGACCGATCAAGCGCCTCCTGCTGGTGCGCCACCTGCGCGATCCCCTCCTCGATGTGGCGCCCACCACGCGCATCGAAGACGGCTGGCGCCTCGTGGAGATCGCGATGGGTGACGCGGGGGTGCCGGTGCTGCCGGGCGAGCCGGCGGTCTCCCTGGCCCGGCGGGCGAAGCCGGTGCTCGATCGACTGACCAAGGGCGGCTTGGAGGTCCATGGCCTCGAAGAAGCCGCCTGGGTGCGCGATCGCATCGTCTACGGCCTGGGCGTGGGGGCCGGCGACCTCGACCTGATGGTGAAGGTCTCCCACTGGGCCTACGATACGGTCTGGGATCGTCTCGGCGACGCGGGGCAGATCAAGGCCCTCTACCGGGGACTGTGATGGATGCTCTGACGGCGCGGGTGGCGGCCTTTGGCGCAGGTCTGACCCCGCAGCTCGGGGCGGCCTGGGGCCGCTTCATGGCCGCCGGGGGCCGCCAGACCGATCGCCAGAGCCAGACCTGGATGAGCCCTCAGTCTCAGCCGGTGATCCACCTGCCGCGATGGCTCTGGGAAGGGCTGGGCCTGCCGCTCTCGGCCGATGTTCGCCTCGACCTGCAGGAGAGCGCAGTCTGTGGCTACCTGCATGCCCGCCTCGCCGATGATCTCGTGGACGAGGGCGATCCCGACCCCGGCGCCGTCTTTTTGCTGGGCCGGGCGCTCTTTCGGCGCCACAGCGGCCTGCTGCGGCGGCACATCCCCGGCGAGCACCCCTTCTGGACGGCCTTTGACGCCCGCTGGGCCGCCGCCGAGGAGGCGCTGCTGCTGGAGCGCAGCCTGCGCGGACAGGCGCCCACCGCCGCCCAGTTTGAACAGATCCTCGATTGCGCCCGCCCGGTGTTGTTGCCCGGACTCGCCGTGCTGGCCCTGGGGGATCGGTGGGGCCTGGCCGGCGACCTGCCTCGGCTGATCGACCCCCTCCTGCGGGCGCACCAGCTCCTCGAAGACCTCGCCGATCTCGATGAAGACCGGGCCGCCGGCCGCATCACCCATGTCTGTCATCTCGTCGGCGGCAGCCGCGGCGAGGCCCTGCGCAGCGGCGCCTGGGACCGCCTCTTCGACCAGTCCCAGGCCGAGCTGACCGCTGCCATCGCGGTCGCGGCGGAGTTGGGCCTGCCCACCGACACCCTGCAGGCCCGGGCGGCCCATGTGGAGCAGGCCCGGCGCGCCCCCTACGCCGCCTGGCTGGCCGGGCTGGTTTCTTCTTCAAAACCTGTTCAAGGTGCGTGACCGCCGGGCCGTAGGGGGCTAAGCACCGGCCGAGGTCGAGAAGCGATGGTCCCCCCCAGTCGAATTCACGTCAAGAACGCCGGCGTGGTGCGCCGTCGCGGCGATTATGTCCTCTACTGGATGATCGGCGCGCGGCGCCTGCGCTACAACCAGGGCTTGGAGCGGGCGCTCCATTGGGCCGATGAGCTCGGTTTGCCACTGGTGGTGCTCGAAGCCCTCAACGTGGACTACCCCTTCGCCGCCGATCGGCACCACGCCTTGGTGATCGACGGCATGGCCGACAAGGTGGAGCCCCTCGCCCAGGCCGGCGTGCGCTACCACCCCTATGTGGAGCCGAGCCCAGGCGCCGGCAAGGGCCTGCTGGAGGCCTGGTGGGCGCGGGCGGCGGTGGTGGTGACCGACGAAGCGCCGCTGCTCTTTCTGCCCCGCCTCGTCGCCGCCGCGGCCGCCCGCTGCCCCTGTCGCCTGGAGGCCGTCGACAGCGTGGGCCTCGTGCCCCTCTCGGCGGTGGCGGCCCCCCACTCGGCGGCCGTTCATTTCCGACGCGCGATGCAGAAGATCATCGCGGGGCACCTCGTGGAGGCCCCCCAGGCCGACCCGCTGGCAGGTCGGGTCGGTCGCCTCGCAGCGGCGCCGGAGGGTCTGTTCACCCGTTGGCCGGCCGCCAGCCCCGACCTGCTGGCCCGCGGGCCGGGCGCGCTGGCCGCGCTGCCGATCGATCACAGCGTGGCGCCGGTGGGTCTGCGGGGCGGACTGGTCGCCGCCGAGGCGCGCCTGCAGCGCTTCCTTCGCCAGGGACTGCCGAAATACGCCGAGGAGCGCAGCGATGTGGTGGCCGACCGGGCCAGCGGCCTGTCGCCCTACCTGCACCATGGACAGATCGCTGCCTGGGAGGTCTTCGACCGGGTGGCCGCCAGCGTGGACTGGTCGATCGACCGGATGGCCACCAAGGCCACCGCCAGCAGGGAGGGCTTTTGGGGCATGGGCCCCGCCGCAGAGTCCTTCATCGACGAGCTGATCGTCTGGCGCGAGTTGGGCTACACCACCGCCTACCGCATGCCCGACTGCACCTCCTACGAGAGCCTGCCGGCCTGGGCGCGGGCCACCCTCGACGCCCACCGCGATGATCCACGGCCGGTGCGCTATGGCTTCGAGCAGCTCAACCAGGCCGAGACCCACGACCCCGTCTGGAACGCTGCCCAACGGCAGCTCCGCCGGGATGGGATCATACACAATTACCTGCGCATGCTCTGGGGCAAGAAGATCATCGAGTGGACGCCCTCGCCGGAGGTGGCGTTGGAGACGATGTTCTCGCTCAACAACCGCTTCGCCACCGACGGCCGCGACCCCAATTCGGTGAGCGGCATCACCTGGTGTCTGGGCCGCTACGACCGCCCCTGGGCGCCGGTGCGGCCGATCTTTGGTTCGATCCGCTACATGAGCAGCGACAGCACGATGAAGAAGATGAAGCTGGCCCCCTACCTCGCCGAGTACGCCCGATGAGCCATTTTGAACAGTCTGTTGAGCTCCCTGTCTCGGCGTCCCGCGCCTTTGACTGGCACGCCGCCCCCGGCGCCTTCGAGCGACTGACCCCGCCCTTCCAGGACGTGAAGGTGGTCGAGCGCGAGCTGGCCCCCGGCGCCCGCACCATCCTCGAAGACGGCGGCCGGGTCGTGCTCTCCATGCCCTTCGGCCCCTTTCACCGCCGCTATGTGGCCCGCCACGAGGGCTATGTGCCCGGCGCTTGCTTCGTCGATCGCATGGAGGAGGGGCCCTTTCGCAGTTGGGTGCACACCCACCGCTTTGTCGACACGCCCACGGGCAGCACGCTCACCGACGCGATCGACTACGACGTGGGGGCGCTCGCCTTCGCCGCCGATGGCTTCGCCGCCCGCACCCTGGCCAGCGTCTTCGCCCTGCGCCACCACCGCACCCGACACGATCTCGCGCGTCATGCCGAGACGCCGCGGGCCTTGCAGGTGGGGGTCACGGGCGCCACCGGCCTCGTCGGGACTGCGCTGATGCCCTACCTCACCGCGGGCGGCCATGGCGTGAAGGCCTTCGGCCGGGCCGGCAAGGGCGGCGACATCCCCTGGGACCCGGCCCGCGGCCAGCTCGACGGCGCCCACCTGCGCGGCCTCGACGCCGTGGTGCACCTCGCCGGGGCCAACATCGCCGAGCGTTGGACGGATGCCTGGCGCAAGGAGGTGATGGACAGTCGCGTGCTGTCCACCCGCCTGCTGGCCGAGACGATGGCCGCCTGCGAGGGGGGGCCGCGCACCCTGGTGGTGGCGAGCGGCATTGGCTACTATGGTGACGGCGGAGACGCCATCCTCGACGAGTCCTCTCCCCTGGGGGGCGGCTTCGCGGCCGAGGTCTGTCGCCAGTGGGAGGCCGCCGCCGACGCCGCCCGGGCCGTCGGCATCCGGGTGGTGCACCTGCGCATCGGCATCGTCATGGCCCGCAAGGGCGGCGCGCTGGGGCAACTGGTGCCGGTTTACCTGGGTGGGGCCGGCGGGCCGGTGGGCTCGGGGCGGCAGTGGCAGAGCTGGATCGGCATGGACGACCTCCTCGACGTGATCCTGCGCGCCCTGTGGGACGAAGGCCTGTCGGGGGTGGTGAACGCCGTCAGCCCCAACCCGCTGCGGCAGGCCGACTTCGCCCGGACGTTGGGCCGGGTGCTGAGCCGGCCGGCGGTGCTGCCCACGCCCGCCTTCGCGATGCGCCTTGCCTTTGGCGAGATGGCCGAGGAGCTGCTGCTGGCCGGCGCCCGCGTCGCGCCGGGGCGCTTGAACGAGCGGGGCTTTGTCTGGCGCAGCCCCGAGCTGGAAGGCGCGCTGCACCTGGAGCTTGGCTAAAAAACGGCGTTACGGCTGTGTTACGCATGTTTCATGCGTCGCTTGCGCACCGCTCCCGCCCGGCTGGTTACAGGGGAGGCCGGAGGTGAGGATGCCGCGCTGCTCGATCCTCTCGTTGCTCTTGGGTTGCATGAACCATGGGGGCTCTTCTACGGGCTCCCCGCCGGGGGGCGGCCAGGACAGCGGCCACAGCGCGCATGACAGCGGTCATGGCGCCCACGAGGAGATGGCCAGCCTGCTGGTGACGGTCACCCTGGACGGCACGCCGGCCGCCGACGTGTTGCTGACCCAACCGGGGGCCGGCCTCTCCTGGCGCACCGACGCCGCAGGTCAGGCCGCCGTGAGCCTGGACCTGTCGGTGATGGGCGCTGTGGCGGTGGCGGCCTCTCACCCCGAGGCGCGGATCGGCGGCGGCGAGCTCTACGAGGATGATCTGGTCGCAGGCGCCCTGCTCATCGAGCTGGAGCGCTTTTCGACGGTCGACAACCTCGACTATGTCTTTCACAACCCGGGCACGCCCGATGAGGTGAACAATACCGGCGCCTGCGGCCACTGCCACACGGCGATCCTGGCCGACTGGTATGCCAGCCCTCACAGCCGGGCCGCCAGCAACCCCGTCGTGCAGGACCTCTTCGCCGGGGCCGCCGCCGCCTTCGCCGACGCTGCCCGCTGCGAAGAGGCTGGGGGCGTCTGGCGGGGCGGCCTCCTGCCGGGCGGGGGAGAAGGCGAGCGCTGCTACCTGGGGCTGGGCGCCCTGCCGGCGCTCAACGACTGTGTCGCCGGAGACTGCGACAGCCTCGCCACCAACACCGGCGGCTGCGCCGACTGCCACGCGCCTGGAATCGATGGCGAGCTCGGCGGGCGCGGCCTCTTGGAGGCGGAAGGGGTGGCCTACGATCGCGGCGTTCATTGCGATGTCTGCCACAAGGTCGAGTCGGTGGACATGGACAATCCCCACCCCGGCGTGGGCGGACGGCTCCACATCCTGCGGCCGAGCGACGAGCCGGTGAGCGCCATGCTGGGCGACTGGGCGCCGCTCACCTTTGGCCCCTACCCTGATGTGCTCAGCATCGTCGTGGGGGCCGTGCAGCGCGATCACTACACCCAGGCCGACCTCTGCGGCGGCTGCCACCAACTCGACGCCGACGCCTCGGCCCTGGCGGGCGCCCCGGATCTCAGTCGCTGGCCCGAGGGGCGGCTGCCGATTCAGTCCACCTACGCCGAGTGGCTGGAAGGGCCGATGAGCCCCGACGTGACCTGCCAGAGCTGCCACATGCCGGCGGATCCCACGCTGGGCAACGCCGCCGATCTGGGGCTGACCGATCACGTCGAGCCAGACATGGTGAACGGGTGGTTTCGCGACCCCGGCTCGGTGCGCCGCCACGTCTGGTTTGGCCCGCGCTCGTCCGAGGAGCGGATGATCGATCTGGCGGCCTGGATTCGCCTTCGCACCACGGTCGAAGCGGGCCTGCTGACCGTGTCGGCCACGGTGACCAACAGCGGCCCGGGCCACGCCCTGCCCACGGGTGACCCGATGCGGTCGATGCTCCTGCGGGTGGAGGCCCGCTGCGAAGGCGCCGCGCTGCGCCCGGTGGGGGGCGATGTCGTCTTCGACGTTGGCGGGGCCCTCGATCAGCAGGAGGCGGACGGCGACTGGGCCCTGTGGCCTGGCGCCGTGCCGGGGCAGCGGCTGCGGGTGACCCGCCGCAGCGGCGCCTATGTTGACTACGTCGGCTTCGGCCCCTTCGGCGATGGCACCTTCGACGCCGTAGAGAAGGGCCTGCCGGAGGAGACCTATGCGGGAGAGGCCACCATCCTCGCCGTCGACGCCGAGGGCCGCGTCACCCTCGACGCTCCGCTGCCGGCTGGAGACCGCGCCTACCGGGTCGATGGCGAGGCCGGGCTGCCGGACGAAGGCGCGCCGGCCACCGCCCAGGCCGGGGCGCCGGGCTTTGCCTTTGCCCGGGTGCTGGCGGGGGCCTCGGGCGAGCGCCATGTGCCCCACTTCGCCGCCGTCGACGTGATCAGCGACAACCGGCTGATGCCCACCACCGCCCACACCAGCGCGCACCTCTTTGCGGCCGACTGTGACCAACCGGTGGTGGAGGCCGTGCTGCTCTACCGCCCCTACCCCTTGCTGCTGGCCCGCGAGCGCGGGTGGCCGATGGTGGAGGCCGTGATGGCCCGCGCGATCTGGGAGCACCAACCATGAGCCTGCTTCTGTGGATGATGGCCTGCTCTCATGGCGACCACACGGCCCACGGCGACCATGCGCACACCGACGGGCACGGCGACAGCGGCGAGGTGGTGGGCGAGGTTCAGGGCACCTTGATCAGCCCGGCGGAGGCGACTGACCTCGATCCCGATCCGGCGGTGCTGCGGGTGCGGCTGCAGGCCGCCCCAGCCACCCACACCTTCGTCGACTGGCGAGATGGCAGCGCCCTGGAGGTGGAGGGCTATGCCTACAACGGTCAGTCGCCGGGCCCCACCCTGCGGGCCCGGGTGGGCGACACGATCGAGGTGGAGCTGGAGAACGGTCTCGACGAAGAGACCACCCTGCACTGGCATGGGTTGCACATCCCCTATGATCAAGACGGTGTCACCTGGACCCACGCCGGGGTGGCGCCCGGCGAGAGCGCGGTCTACCGCTTCACCGTCGATCGGGCTGGCACCTTCTGGTATCACCCGCACTTCGACGTCAAGTACCAGGTGGACCGCGGGCTCTACGGGGCGCTGATCGTCGAAGATCCCGCTGAGCCGGCGATGGATGGCGAGCAGGTGGCCATCTTGGATGACTGGACCGCGGCCGCCTCTACCGCGGTCTCTCCCGATGACGATCATGTTCACGGCGCCCACGGCGGAGAGGGCCTGTGGACGGTGAACGGACAGGTGCTGCCGCGCTTGGAGGTGGCCGGCGGCGAGCGCCACCGCCTGCGCCTGATCAACGCCAGTAACAGCGGCTACCTTTGGCTGGAGTGGCCGGGGCAGCGGCGGATCGCCGGTGACCAGGGCCGGCTGGAGGCCCCCGACGAGGCCGCGGGGCTGCTGCTGGCGCCGGGAGACCGGGCCGAGGCCGAGCTGCTGCCGGGTGCGGAGGGCTTCTCGCTGATCGACCGGCCCTACGCCTTCCAGGGCGGGGAGGCCCACGGAGAGACCGAGGCGCGCCTCGACGTGGCGCTCACTGCGCCGGGGGCGGCGGCCAGCCCAACCGCCTTCGCCTGGGGCGGTGCGGCGCCCACCCCAGACCCGGGCTTCACTGATGTGCTCTACACCCTGCAGGGGGAATTGCACACCGACGCCTGGATGATCAACGGTGAGGTCTTTCCCGACATCACGGTTCAGTCCCTGGTGCTGGGGCGCTTCGGAATTGTGGAGGTGCGCAACCTCTCGGCGACGGAGCACCCCTTTCACCTGCATGGCATGGCCTTTGAGGTGCTGAGCGTAGACGGTGTGCCCCCGGTCTATCGCCAGATGGAGGACACGATCAACGTCGACACCCACCAGGTGGTGCGCCTCGGGGTCTGGGCTGACAATCCCGGAGACTGGATGGCGCACTGTCACATCCTGCCCCATGAGCATGAGGGCATGATGACGGTGCTGCGGGTGGAGTAGGGCTAGGGGCGGCCCTTGCGGCCAAAGTCCTGCTCCAGGGCGTAGCCGACGATGGCGCTCATGTAGTCGAGCACGGCGGGGGGAGCCAGGGCGGGGCCGAGGGCGGCGGCGGCCTCGGTGGTGTCGAAGGTGGGATTGGCCACGAAGTAGGGCAGGAAGGCTTCTCCGCCGCGGCGGATGGCGGCGCCGCGCCGGGTCCAGAAGAAGGGCCGCAGGAGGGGGCGCACCCAGCGCCGGTACCGACCCTGCTCCAGGGTGAAGAGGGGCGGTCCGCCGGTGATCTCGCGGATGTGATCGATGAGGGCGCCGATGGTCGGGGCCTTGTCGCCCACCGCGAGGTGAAAGCGCCCGCCAACCGTGGCCGGATCGCGCTGGATGTGAACGATGGCCTTGGCCAGCCAGTCGACCGGGATGATGTCGGCCGGGGCCTCGCGGTTGCCGGGGAAGATGCGCCACAGGCCGCGCAGGTAGAGGCGCAGGGGCCAGTAGAGCACATTCCAGGACTGGGTGGCGCCGGTGGTGGACTGACCAACCACGATGCTCGGCCGGTGGATGGCGGCGGGCAGCCCTCGGGCCTGGGCCTCTTCGATGAGGCCCTCGGCCTCACACTTGCTCCACTCGTAGCGGTTGCGAAAGCCCTGGCCCACAAAGCGCTCGTGCTCAAAGACCCGGCCCGTCCGGTCACCGGCCACATAGGCGGTGGAGATGTGGTCGAGTCGCTGCAGGGCGCCGTGATCGTACAGCTCGGTGGCCAGGGCCAGCACCTCGCGGGTGCTCTGAATGTTCTGGGCGGCGGCGTCGGCCTCATCGAGGTCGAAGCGCACGCTGGCCGCGCCGTGTACGATGCCCTGCACCGACTGGAGGCGTCGCCGGTCGACGGGGGAGAGCCCCAAGCCCGGGTGGCTGACATCGCCGGCGAGGACCTCGACGCGATCGCGATCACCGGGGGGCAGGGACGCGCGGAGGGCCGCGGCCCGAGCCTGGAGGTGGGCGGCGTCTTTGGCGCGCAGCAGGGCGATGACGCGGTCGCCGGGGCCGTCGAGCAGACGGGGCAGCAGGGCGCCGCCGACATGGCCGGTGGCGCCGGTGAGCAGGGTGATCATCAGGCCGGCGCCAGTGCGCGCAGGTAGGCCGCGGCGAGGTGGTCGGTTTGGGCGTCATTGGGGTGGAAGGAGGGCCGCAGGTAGGCCGCGACGCTGCGGAGGAAGCCCCAGCCCCGGCGGCCCCAGAAGTCGCGGGCGAAGGCCTTGCCCGGGTCGGGGGCGGCGAGGTCGGCGGCGGGAACTTGTTTGTACAGGTGTCGGAATCCGACATAGGTGAAGGCGAAGAGGGTGCCGAAGGCCACCACCATGCCAGCGACACGCAGCAGGTAGCTGGGATTGACCTGCTGCAGGACATCGTAGGCCACGTCGCGGTGCTCGATCTCCTCGGCGGCGTGCCAGCGCAGGGCGGCCGCCATGCTGGGGTGGGCCCGGTCGAGGAGCTCGGTGGACAGCGCCAGCTCGCCGAAGGTGGCGGTGAGGTGCTCCAGCGCGGCGGTGGCGGCGAGGCGCAGGGCCGGCGGTGTGGCGGGCTCGATGCGGCCGTAGGCCATCTGTTCATACCAGGCGACATGGCTGCGATACTCGATGCCGTGCCGATCCAGTGCGGCGAAGGCGGCGAGGTGCACGCGCTGGTGCTGGGCCTCCTGGGCGATGAAGCCGTCGACCCGGGCGCGAAGGGTTGGATCGGTGATCTGCTTGCTGTAGTGGCGCACCGAGCGGATGAAGAAGCGCTCCCCGGCGGGGAAGACGAAGTTCATGCCCTCGGTGATGCAGGTGCCGAGCGGGCTGCCGCCTTGCCAGTAGCGGGGAAAGTCGGGGCCAAAGTCGAAGTCGGGCTTGCGGACGGTGATCTCGGTGGCCATGGCGCGCTCCAGCGATGAGCCGTGTGTAGCATGGCCCTCCCGGGTTGACCGCTGGGAATTCAGGCCCGCGCGTGAAGATCGACCACCCAGACATCGGGTGGGGCGTGGGCCCGCATCGGGATCTCCACGCCGCCCAGCCCCCGGGAGACCAGCAGCGTGGTGCCCTCGACCTCGTGGCGCCCCCAGGGCCAGCGCTGGCCGGCGTGGCCGGGCACGTAGAGGGGGCGGCCGCCGGGCAGGGCGAGCTGGCCGCCGTGGGTGTGGCCGCAGAGGAGCACGCTGGCCGCGCCGGGCGGCAACAGCGGCAGGGCGTCGGGGGCGTGGGCCAGGCCGATGCGGACGGCGCAGCCGGCGAGGGGGGCCAGGGCTGCGGCCGGGTCGGGCGCGCCGGTCCAGGGGTCGTCAAGGCCGAAGAGGCCGATGTCGCCGTAGGGATCGGGCAGGCGGAGCCCTTCGTTCACCAGCCAGCGCACGCCGATCGCCGAGAGGGCCTCTTCCAGGAGATCGTGTCGTGTCCACAGATCGTGGTTGCCCCAGACGGCGAAGCGGCCGAGGCGAGCCGGGATGGCGGCGGCCCAGTCGGCGAGGGCCCGGGCCTTTGTGGGGTTGGCGTCGAGGAAGACATAGTCGCCGCCCATCAGCAGCAGGTCGAGCCGGGCCTCGGCGAGGGCCTCGGCGGCGGCCCGCAGCAGGGCGGGCGGCGTGGTGGGGCCGAGGTGGAGGTCGGAGGCGAAGCCGAGCCGGAGCGGGGGTGTGCCGGGCGGGAGGAGGGGCAGTTGGGCGCGCCGAACCTGAACGGTGGTGGCGCCGGGCACCCAGGCCCAGAGCCGCGCCGGCCAGTCGCCGGCGTATAAGACCTGCAGGATGCGCTCGACGGCGGCGCGCTGGGCGGTGTAGGCGCGGCCCCGAGGCGTCATGGCGCGTCCAGGGGTTCCCAGAGGGCGTCGAGCTCCAATGGGGCGGCGGCGAAGGGCTCGGCGTGGACGGTCTCGGGGCCGCCGAAGGCCTGGATGACGGTGTAGTGGGCGCCGTGGAGGGCGCGGACTTCGAGGGTCTGTTCGAGGGGATCGATGAGCCAGAGGTAGGGGATGCCAAGTGAGGCGTAGATCGCGGTCTTCACGACGCGGTCGGTGCGGGCCGAACGGGGGGAGAGGATCTCGCAGACCCAGTCAGGGCGGATGGTGAAGCGGTGGTCGCGGGGGAGGCGGGGCAGGGTGGACAATCGCCAGCCGGCGAGATCGGGGACGAGCACATGGCCGCCCTGGTGAAGCTCGGGTTCGTCGAGGACCCACCAGCCGCCGGGCCCGCCGCGGCCGCGTTGGAAGGGTTCTCCAAGGTCCATGCCCAGGGCGCTGCTGGCGCGGGCGTGGGGGCCGCTGGGGCGTGCGCGGGGGTAGACCTCGCCGTTAAGCCGCTCACCGTCGATGTGATCGGGCATGTCTTCGGCGGCGGCGAGCTTCGGTTCGCCCATCGGGCCTCCAGGCAGGGAGCCTATCTCCCTGGCGAGGCGTCGGTGTAGGTGGGCAACCGGCGAAGGCGGCGAAAATATACCTGTAACGCTATGTTACAGTTGAATCGTGCGAGCAAGCCGCAGGCCCAGGAAGTTCAGCCGCATGTGGGGCGGCAGGTTGTAGCGGGTGGCGGCGCGCGCGCTGCTGGCGGCGTCGGCCCAGGCGCCGCCGCGGGTGACGTAGCGTTCGGCGGCCGGGGGCTCCGGTGGGAGGGTGAGGGCGGCGCCATCGGCAACGAGGCCCGCCTGCACATAGGGGGTGGCGGTCCAATCGAGGGTGTTGCCAGCGAGGCCGCGCACGCCGTAGACGCTCTCGTCCTCCGGGAAGGCGTGGACCTCGACGGGGCGGGCGCCGCCGGGGTGGGAGTCGCGCATGTTGCAGCGGCTGGGGTCGAAGCGGTCGCCCCAGGGGTACAGTCGGCCGTCGACGCCGCGGGCGGCCTTCTCGCGCTCGAGCTCGTCGGGGAGGCGGTAGGGGAGGCCGGTGGACTGGGCCCGCCACTGGGCGTAGGCCTGGGCGCCGAACCAGTCGATGAGACAGACGGGGGTGGACAGGGTCCAGTGGTCGCGGGAAGGGGAGGGGAGACTGAAGCGACCGTCTTCGTAGGTGTAGAGGAGGGCGCCCTGCTGGCTGGCGCTGGCGGCGAGGAGCCGGGGGGCGTGGCGCAGGGCCTCGGCCTCGCGGCCGGCCTCACACAGGGCGTTCAGGAACTGCAGCCAGTCGCCGTGGGTGATGGGGTGGAGGTCGAGGACAAAGGGGTCGATCCAGACCTCGCGGGCCGACAGGGGGTTTCCCGGCGCGCGGGGGTCACCGCCGGCCGAGAACCAGCCGCCCGGGATGAAGACCTCGTGAGGACCGATGTCTTCGGCGCGGGGGAGGCGAAGGGGATGGAGCGTGCCGGTGCGGGGGTCGCGGTCGATCCAGTCGCCGTTTCGGCGAATGAAGAAGGGGTAGTGGATGGCGGCGTGGCCCGGGGCGTGGATGCGCAGGCGCCAGCTCCCGCGTCCGATGGGCGCCGTGAACGGATCGGCCGACCCGAGGGCGAGGGGCCCGGCGGGCTCGGCGACGAGGCGGCGCTGGTGCTCGATGAGGCGATCGAGGTGGAGGGTGGCCCCCGGGGTGGCGAGGGCCAGGGTGAGGGTGCCGGCGCCGTCGAGGAAGCGCAGGCCTTCCACCCGCTTGGGGTGGTCGAGGGGCAGGGCGAGGAGGTGGGCGCGGAGGTCCTGGGCGGCGGTGGCGGCGCCGTCGGGATCGCGGGCGGCCTCGGCCTCGGAGAGGCGGGCGCGCGAGACGGCGGCGAGGGCGCAGTGCGCTTCTGGATTGTCGGCGGCGTGGGAGAGGGCGGTGACGTAGGCCGACCTGCGGGCGCCGTCGAGGAGGGCGGCCTTTCGGTCGAGGCTGGCGGCGGCGTCTTCTTCGGCCCAGGCGCCGGCCTTGTCGGTCTCTGGCGCCCAGGTTGGGGTGGCGGCGAGGGCGGCCTGGGCGCCGGCGCGGCGCTGGGCAGCCTCGGCGCGCAGGGCGGCGGCCTGGGGTTGGGTGGCGTCGGCGGCCTCGACGATCGAGCGGGCGAGCTCCTGGCGGCGGCTGCCGTCGAGGTAGATGTCGAGGGCGGCGGCGAAGGCGGCGCCGTTGGGCGGGCGGTCGGCGGGGTCGCGGGCCATGGCCTGGGCGACGAGGGCGTCGAGCTCGTCGGGGATCGGCAGGCGGGCGACGTCGCGCAGGGGCGGCGGGGGGCCGCGCAGGGCGCGCTTGAGCAGCTCGCGGGCGTAGGGTTGGGTTCCGGGGAAGTGGTAGGGCGGGTGGCCGGCGAGGATCTGGTAGAGGATGGCGCCCAGCGCGTAGACATCGGTGGCCGGGCCCAGCAGATCGATGCGGCCTTGGGCCTGCTCGGGGGCCATGTAGGCGGGGGTTCCCGAGACGCTGCCCATCTGGGTGGCGAGGTTGGGGTTCTCGCTGCGGGCGGTGATGATGCTGGAGGCGGGCTCATTCTCGTCGAGGTCGAAGGCAGAAGGCTCTGGGCGGCCGCGGACCTTGGCGAGCCCCCAGTCGACCACGCGCACCTCGCCGAAGACGCCGACCATCAGGTTCTGCGGCTTGAGGTCGCGGTGGGTGACGCCCTGGTCATGGGCGTAGCCGACGGCGTGGGCGGCGGCGGCGAGGGTGGAGAGCAGGCGCCGTAGGCTCCAGCCGGTGGGGTCGACGCCCCAGGCGTGGAGGCTGGCGCCCTGGACGCGGTCGATCACGACCTGCAGCGAGTCGCCGCGGATGAGGTCCATGGTGAACCAGGGGCTGCCATCGCCGAGGGTGCCCATCTCGTGCACGGGGACGAGGTTCGGGTGCTGGAGTTGGGCCTGGATCTGGGCCTCTTCGATGAAGCGCTCGCGCAGGGCCTCGTTGCGGACGGTGTGGGCGTGGGCGATTTTGAGCGCGACCTCGCGGCGCAGCGTGGGGTCGAAGACGCGCAGGACCTCGCCCATGCCGCCGAGGCCGAGGCGACCGCGGGGCTGGAAGCGGAGCGCGTCGATGCCGCTGGGCGAGGTGGCGGGTGGGGCCAGCGGGGAGTCGAAGCGGAAGGTGTCGTTGTCCGCGCCCGGCTCGGTGGAGGGGTGGCTCGGCACCGAGCGTCCGGGGCCACCGGGCTTTCCAGCCGTCTCAGGCATGGGATGCTCCGTCTCAAGGATGCTGTGCGGGTCGCAGCACGGCTAACCGCTGGACGGCGGCGCCGCGGTCGGGTTCGGCAAAGGAAAGGAGGTCAGGGCGCAGGGGGGCGTCGGGCACGCCAGGGGACTTGCCGGTGTACGGATCCATCGGGGTGATTGAATAGACCTGGCGTCGAGGAGAGAGGGGCGGGTGCGTCAGCGGTGGGGGGTGCGGGCTGACTCCGGCGGGAGGGAGCGCGGGTCGAGGGGAGTCGGCTGCGAAGCTCGGAGATTGAGGGGGTTTGCCGAAAGAGACAATTGCGGAGGATTGTGTTGGGTTGGGGTGGAGGTTTTCCAAGGTAGAAGGCCCGATACCGCGGGGAATCGCGTACAGGGGTTCGCGCGCTGCGTGGTGGAACGCCGCGGGCACCTGCACGCAGCCTCCGGTGAGACCGGGACCCCCTGCAAGCCCCCGCGACCCCTGGTTACCGGGCCGGCCATGCGCACCATCTCCGCCGTGTACCGCGATCCCATCGAGCTCATCTGGGTCGGCGCCGCCCGCCGCCTGGGCATCGGCGTGCGGCGCAGCGAGGCGGTCTACGCCTCCTGGGATGGGGTCGACACCCTCACGATCTCCACCCCGGCGGGCTTTGACCCCGATGACAACGTGGGGCAGATGATCTTCCACGAGCTGTGCCATGCCCTCGTGGAGGGGCCGGAGCGCTGCCGGCTCGAAGACTATGGCCTCGACAACACCAGCGATCAGCACCGGGTCAACGAAGACGCGGCGATGCGGCTGCAGGCCGCCCTGGCTGGCCCCCACGGCTTGCGCGGGGTGCTGGCCGTGACCACCGAGTGGCGATCCTACTACGATGCGCTGCCCGCCGATCCGCTGGCCGAGGGCGATGACCCGGCCATCCCGTTGGCGCGCCGGGGCTACGCGCGCGCCACCACCGGCCCCTGGGCCGATACCTTGCAGGCGGCGCTTCGGGCGACGGCGGCGGTGCGGGCGGCGGCCCTCCCCTTCGCCGAACTGGGCGATCTCTGGGCCCAGGCCGGGTGAAAGTCGGCTGAGAGCGGCCACCGGCAGGGAATTGGCGAGGGCGAAACCCACGGCCTGGGGCGCTCCGGTCGCGGGCCCGCGGCTTTGGGGGCGCGGGGGCCGCGCAGGCGATCGCAGGTTGCTATGATGGGCACCCTCACCAGGGTCATGGAATGGGCAAGGCCATCGGCATCGATCTGGGCACCACCAACACGGCCGTCGCGGTCGTCGTCGATGGTCGTCCGCGCGTCCTTGAAGACGAGAAGGGCTACAAGGTTCTGCCCTCGGTGGTGAGCGTAAAAGCCGATGGGCGCTTCATCGTGGGGCAGACGGCCAAGAGCCTGATCATCACCGAGCCCACGCGCACGGCCTACGCGATCAAGCGGCTGTTGGGCCGGCGCTTTGACAGCATCGAGGCCGCTGAGGTGCGCAAGCACGTCGCCTTCGGCGTGGAGGCGGCGGCCGACGGGAGCTGTCAGGTGGTGATCGGCGGCGAGGCCTACACGCCGGTGGAGATCGCCGCCCTGGTGCTGCAGGTGGCCAAGGGCATGGCCGAGCGCGCGCTCGGCGACACGGTGGATGAGGCGGTCATCACGGTGCCGGCCTACTTCAACCACCAGCAGCGCAGCGCCACCTTTGAGGCCGCCCGCCTCGCCGGGCTGAAGTGCGACCGCCTCCTAAACGAGCCCACCGCGGCGGCCCTGGCCTATGGCTTTCGCAAGGATCTCGACCGCACCATCGTGATCTTCGACCTGGGCGGCGGCACCTTCGACGTGAGCGTGCTGCACCTGTCGCGCGGCGTCTACGAGGTGCTCGGCACCGGCGGCGACACCTACCTGGGCGGCGAGGACTTCGACTACCGCCTCGTGGAGTACCTCGCTGATCACTTCCAGAACCAGCACGCCGTGGACCTCCGCCAGGATCGCCTCGCGCTGCAGCGCCTCAAGGAGGCGGCCGAGCGCGCCAAGTGCGAGCTGTCCTTCACCGACCGCACGACGGTGATGGTACCGCGCATCACGGCCACCCAGAACCTCGAGGTGCCGCTCAGCCGGCTCACCCTGGAGTCGCTGGTCAAGGACCTGATCGAGCGGGCGGTGGAGCGCACCCGGCGCGTGGTGACCGAGGCGGGGCTGCAAATCAACCAGATCGACGATGTGGTGCTGGTGGGCGGCCAGACCCGCATGCCGCGGGTGCGAGAGGCGATCAGCTCGCTCTTTCAGAAGGAGCCCTCGCGCAGCGTCCACCCCGAAGAGGTGGTGGCGATCGGCGCGGCGGTGCACGCCAGCAGCCTCACCGACGCCTCCACCCAGGCGCCGCTGTTGCTCGACGTGACCCCCTTTGATCTGGGCATCGATGTGGCGGGCGGGCTCTTTCAGCCGGTCATCCAGCGCAACGCCCATGTGCCGGTGGTGGCGGCCCGCACCTTCGCCACCGCCCACGACAACCAGGACGCGGTGAAGGTGACGGTGCGCCAGGGCGAGAGCCGCTTCGCCGTGGAGAATGAGTTCCTGGGCGAATTCGTGATGGGCGGACTCACGCCGGCGCCGCGCATGATGACCAAGGTGGAGGTGAGCTTCAAGCTCGACACCAACGGCATGCTGCTGGTTTCGGCCCGCGAGCCCGGCACCGGCGAGAGCCGTCAGATCACCATCCGCAACTACGCCCAGGTGGCCCAGGGCGGCGGCGCGGTCTCGGCCCAGGTGGAGGGCGACGCCCCCGCTGCAGCCGCAGCCAGCGCCAAGGCCCCCGCCGAGGCGCCCCGCTCCGAGCCCGACACGGCGCCGATCGGCGGCAAGAAGAAGGGCGGCGGCTTCTTCGACCGGCTCTTTGGCGGCGGCAAGAAGAAGCCCGAGACCGCGCCGGTGGCGGCCGCGCCAGCGGTGGCGGCGCCTGATCCCGAGCCCGCCGTCGCTCCCGAGCCCGCCCCCGATGAGCTGGGGATGGACGCCCTGGGCGACCTGGGCGACCTGGGCGAGCTGCCGCCCGAGCTGAGCCCCCTCGACGAGGTCTCCGAGGGGGAGCCCCTCGACATGGTGCCGCTGGACGAGCCGACGGCGGCCCCCGAGCCCTCGCCCTTCGACGACGAGGGGGCCAGCGAGAGCATGCTGCCCACCGGCATGGGCGGCTGGGGCGGCGGTCGGCGAGACAGCGTGGCCGACCCCTTCGCCGCCGGGCCCGATCCCTTCGGGGAGCCCGAGGAGGGCGATGACTACGCCATGCCGGTCGACGAGGCCGAGACGGCGGAGGCGGGCGAGGAGAGCTGGGATCGTTCGCTGGTAGACATGGAGGCCGAGTTGGAGGCCGCCTATGGCGCCGCCGCCCTGGCGCCGCCGCCCCCGCCTCCGCCGCCCCCGGCGGTGCCCTCGCCGAGCCGGGCCAAGGTGATCCGCGAGCTGACGCCGGGTGATGACGACGATCGCAGCGAAGACACCGATCTCTTCCGCAAGAGCGCCAAGGGGCTCAGCCGCCTGCCGGCGGACTCGCTGCACGGCCAGTCCGCCGAGCCCACCGAAGAAGCGAGCCGCCGCAAGAAGCCGGCGCGCCTGAAGCTGGCCTACCGGGTGGCCGAGGCGATGGTGGCCGAGTACCGCGAGAACCTGCGCCAGGGCGGCTGCTTCGTCAAGGCCGACCAGCCTTTGCCGGTGGGGCGCGAGGTGGTGATCGAGGTGCGGGCGCCCGGCCTCATCGAGCCCCTGCGCCTGGACGGCGTGGTGACGGGCTCCAGCGCGACCGGCGTGGTGGACCCGCTGCGGGGCCCGGGCATGCAGGTGCGCTACCGCCTCGACGATCGGGCGCGGGCCGAGGTCGAGCGCACGCTGGCCGGGCTGGTGCGCCGCTGACTACAAGGCGCGCCGCTCAACGGCGGTGAGCAGGTCGGTGAAGACCCGCTCGGGGGCGGGGCGGGTGCCGAAGTAGCCGTTGGAGATGTTGGTGAAGGCGACGATGACGGTGTCGGACGCGGGGTAGTAGAGCATGTCCGAGCTGTAGCCGTCGATGCCGCCGCCATGGGTGAGCTGGGTGCCGTCGCGGGTCTCGTAGCGGCTGATGCCGAGCCCGTAGCGGTCGCCTTCGCCGGTGCGCACGGCATCATCGAGGAGCAGGGCGCGGGCTTCGTCGCTCAGCAGCGCGTCGCCGCTGCCAACGGCGCGCAGGAAGGTGGCGAGGTCGGCGGCGGTGGACACGATGCCGCCGTCGGCGAGGCCGTAGCCCTGCTGCAGATCGGTGACGTCGGCGAGGCGGCCGCGGCGGTCGTACTCGGTGTAGCCGTGGACCAGCGGCGTCGGAACAGGCTCGGCGACCTCATAGAAGGTGTGGCGGAGGCCGAGGGGGTCGAGGATGCGGTCGCGGATCTCGGCGGCGTGGGGCCGGCCGGCGACCGCGTCGATGACGAGGCCGGCGAGCAGGTAGTTGCTGTTGGAGTAGCTCCAGCCCTCTCCCACCGCGAAGTCGGCCGGCTCGCCCTTGGCGTACTGCAGGGCCTCCTCGGCGGTCCAGCTGGTGCTGCGGCCGCCGTCGACCTCCTCCCAGAAGCCGTCGCTGCCGAGGTAGTCGAAGATGCCGCTCTGGTGGGTGAGGGCCTGGCGCAGTGTGGCGCGGTCGGCGTTCTCGATGCCGGCGAGGAGGCTGGCCGGGAGGTGCGCCGAGAGGGGAGCGTCGAGGTCGAGGCGCCCCTCGGCGGCCATCTGGGCGGCCACCACGCCGAGGAAGGTCTTGGAGTTGCTGGCGATGCGGAAGGGGTCGGTGGTCTGGTAGGCGGCCTCGCCGAGGATGCGCTCCCCGGCGGCGCCGTCGAAGGTCTCCCGGGGCGAGCTCACATAGAGGGCCACGCCCGGCAGTCCTTCATCGACGGCCTGCTCCATCAGCGCGGCGTAGTCGAGATCACGGGCGGGTTGGCAACCAAGGACAAGCAACAAGGGCACGGTTCGCATCGCGGGCTCCGGCGCGGCGAAGGGGGCCGCGCCTCGCCGCCTGCGACGGGCGAGGGTGCGAAGGCCTTCTGCAAGGCTCAGGGTGCGGCGGTGGTCTCGGGCAGGGTGGGATCGCAGAAGATCACCATCCAATCGCCCTTGACGGGGGCATCGCGCAGGTCGAGATCTTCGTAGTGGGCGGGCTTGTCGCTCTTCTCGGTGCGCTCGCGCAGCTCGGGCGTGGCCTGCCCCCGGTCGACGCAGGCCTTGAAGCGGGCCTCGTGGGGGGCCAGGGCGGCGGTGACGGCGCTGTGGCATTTGGCGTGCTTGCGCTTGCCGCCGCGATCGCAGAGCTGGATCTGGGCCTCGGCGCGGAAGGCGGCCCAGCCGTTGCCCGAGGCGCGGGCGCGCTGGAGCTCGGCCTCGGCCTGGGCGGCCTCGGCGGTGGCCTGGGTCTCGTCGAGCTTCACCAGGGCCGCTTCGAGCTCGGCGCGGGCGGCGTCACGCTCGGCGGCGGCGGTGCTGACCTCGCCGGTGAGGCGGGCGATCTGGCCCTCCAGCTCTTTCTTGCGGCGGTCGGCGGCGGCGTCGCGGGTCTTGCCGGCCAGCAGGGCGCTCTCCAGCTCGACGAGCTCGGCGCTGGCCCGGTCGAGCTCGCCCTGGAGGGTGCTCACCTTGGTCTGCGCGGCGTTGGCGCGGCCGACGGCGTCGGTGGTGGTGGGGGCGGTGGCGCAGAGGGCTTCGAGATCGGCTGGCTTGGGGGGCGGACACTCGGCCGGGGTGGCGGCGGGCGGATCGCCGCCGAGGCAGGCGGCCAGGAGGAAGAGGGGCAGGGCGCGGATCACGGCGGGCTCCGGGGAGGCAAGGGGAGAGCAATCAGATGGACAGACCGCCATCGACGACCCACTCCTGGCCGGTAACGTAGCTGGCGTCGTCACTGGCGAGAAACCGCACGACGCGGGCAATCTCTTCGGGTTTACCAACGCGGCGCAGGGCGGCGACCTCTTTGACACCGTCGAGGATGCGGCTGTCGAGGATCTTCGTCATGTCGGTCTCGATGAAGCCGGGCGCCACGCAGTTGACGCGAATGTTGCGCCGGCCGAGCTCCTTGGCGAGAGACTTGGACAGTGCGGAGATGGCGGCCTTGCTGGCGGCGTAGTTGGCCTGTCCGGCGTTGCCGTGGAGGCCGGAGACGCTGGTGAGGTTGATGATGCTGCCGCGGCGCTGGCGCATCATCAGGCCGCTGGCGGCCCGGCAGAGGCGAAAGGTGGCGGTGAGGTTGGTGTCGAGCACGGCCGACCACTCCTCATCGGACATGCGCGGGACGAGCATGTCGCGGGTGATGCCGGCGTTGTTGACCAGGATGTCGAGCGCGCCGAGCCCTTCGGCGGCGGCGATCAGCGCCTCGCAGCCGGCGGTGGTGCTGACGTCGGCCTGGACGGCGACCCCGCCGATCTCGGCGGCGAGGGCCTCGGCGGCGGCGGCGCTGGCGTTGTAGTTGACGAGGACCTTGGCGCCGGACCTCCCCAATTCCAGGGCGATGGCGCGGCCGATGCCGCGGCTGGCGCCGGTGACGAGGGCGATCTTGCCGGTGAGGGGGGCGGTCATGGGGTCTTCTCCGGTTCGTCGGGGCGCACCTGCACGAGGGCGATGGAGGGGGCGCCGGTGAGGGCCATCACGAGGCGATCGAGGCCCAGCGCGATGCCGGCGCAGCGGGGCATCTGGTCGATGGCGGTGAGCAGGCCGCGGTCGACGGGGTGGGGCGGGCGTCCGGCCTTGGCGCGGGCGGCGTTGCTGGCCTCCCAGCGGGCGGCGAGCACGGCGCTGTCGGTCTCTTCGGCGAAGCAGTTCGCCAGCTCGATGCCGCCCAGGTAGACCTCGAAGCGGTCGGCGAGTCCGCCGCGCAGGGTGGCCAGGGCGCTCTGCCAGGGGGGGTAGCCATAGACGATGGTGGGCGCGGTGAGGCGGGGCTCGACCTCGCTCACCCAACGGTAGAACCAGTCGTCGGGGCTGCCGGTGTCTGGGAGGAGCTGGGGCACGGGGATGCGCGAGAAGACAGGCGGCGCCACGCCGATCGCTTGGGCGGCGGCGGCGATGAGGGACTCCACCTCGTCCATCAGCTCGGCGGTGCCGGCGCCGGCGCGGTACCACTCGAGCAGGGTGAACTCGCGGCTGTGATGCACCCCGGCTTCTTCTTCGCGAAAGCAGGGGGCGATCTGGTAGATGCGGTGCAGGCCGGCGGCGAGCACGCGCTTCATGGCGAATTCGGGGCTGGTGTGCAAAAAGAGACGCCCCACCGCCACCGCTTCGAGGTGCTCCTCCATGGCAGGGGAGGAGACCAGGGTGGGGGTGTGGACCTCGAGGTAGCCCTGGGCCGAGAACCAGCCGCGCAGGGCGGCCGTGATGAGGGCGCGCGCGCGGAGGTGCTCGGCCGAGATCACGGCTACTTGTTGTCCTTCTTGGCCTGGGCCTTGGCCTTCTCGTTCTCCTTGGAGGTGAGAACGCGGGTCAGGTACTCGCCGGTGCGGGTGTCGACCCGCAGCAGGTCGCCAACCTCGAGGAAGAGGGGGACCTGGATCTTGACGCCGCAGGCCAGCTCGGCCTCCTTGGTGGCGCCAGTGGCGGTGTTGCCCTTCACGCCGGGCTCACAGTAGAGGATCTCCGACTCGATGTGGTTGGGCAGGCCGATGCTCATCGGCCGCTTCTTGTAGAAGAGCACGTCGACCTGCAGGTCGTCGGTGAGGAACAGCGCCTCGTGGGCGATGGCGGTGGAGAGGATGCCCACCTGCTCACTGTCTTCGGTGTTGATAAAGTGATGGTATTCGCCATCACTGTACATGTACTGCATCGGCTGGGTCTCGATGTCGGCCGCATCGAGGCGCTCACCGGTGCGGTAGGTGCGCTCGATCACCGAGCCCGTCAGCATGTTCTTGAGCTTGGTGCGGGTGAAGGCGGTGCCCTTGCCGGGCTTGACGAACTGGAAGTAGATCATCTCGAAGGGGACGCCGTCGATCTCGACCTTCAGGCCGTTCCGGAACTGAGAAGTGTCGTAGTAGGACGCCATGGGGGTGTCTCCATCAGTGGGGTCGCTGGGGCAGACAGGGCGCCCGCGACCGGGGGAAAGGGGGCCAACGAGGGGCCGGGGAGCGTGTGGCGCGGCCATGTATCACGCCTCCCGGCCGTCGGCGCATCCTTGCCTCGCGGTTGGCGGGCGGCGGGATAGGGCCCGGCCCCGCCCCCTCACCCGGTCCGCCGCGATGCCCGACGACCCGACCCTGCCACCTGAGCGCCAGACCGCCGGCCGGCTGGTGGGGCGCGCTGAGGCGCTCTCGCGCTTTGAAGGGCTCGACGCGGCGCTGTGGAGCGCGGCCGACCGGCTCTTTCCGGTGCGCCTCACCCGCAGTTGGGCCGAGCGGGTGCGCCGGGCCGACGACGCGTTGGGGCGGCAGGTCTTTCCCCATCCCGCCGAGCTGGCCGCGGCGCCGGGGGATGTGCCCGACCCGGTGGGTGAGGCCGGCCTGCGCCCGCGGCCATTCCTGGTGCAGAAGCACGCTGATCGGGTGCTGCTGCTGGTCACCCGGCACTGTCACCTCTACTGCCGCTACTGCTTTCGCCGCGATCAGCACGATGGGCGTGATCCCAGCGAGTCCGAGCTGAACGAGGCCCTGGACTGGGCCCGCCAAAGCGGGGCGCGGGAGCTGATTCTCTCGGGGGGCGACCCGCTCACCCTGCCCGACAGCCGCCTCTTCGCGATCCTCGACGCGGCGCGGCCGGCCTTGCCGGTGGTGCGCATTCACAGCCGGGCGCCGATCACCGCGCCGGATCGGGTCACGCCGGCGCTGGTGGCGGGGCTGCGGGCCCGGGCCCCCGTGTGGATGCTGGTGCACTGCAACCACCCCGATGAGCTGAGCCCGCCGGTGCTCGAGGCCTTGGGGCGGATGGTCGACGCCGGGCTGCCGGTCTTGAACCAGGCGGTGCTCCTGCGCGGCGTGAACGATGACGTCGATGTCCTCGTGGCGCTGAGCGACGCGCTGCTGCGGGCGCGGGTCTTTCCGTACTACCTGCATCACACCGATCCAGTGCCCGGCAACGCTGCCTTCCGCGTCGATCTCGAAGCGGGACTGCGGATCTACGAAGCGCTGCGGGGGCGGCTGAGCGGAATTGGGCTGCCGCGCTACGTCATCGACCCCCCCGACGGCTCGGGCAAGCAGGATGTGGCGGACTGGGTGCGCGGCGGCCGATTCGGATAGATTGGGTCGGCGCCGGTCCGGCGCGATCCTTCGTTGACTGATCCTTCGGATTGGAGGTCGACCATGGCGGTTCGCCGGGCGACGCGCACCTTCGACGATCTGAGCGCCTTTTATGCCGAGCAGTCCATGCTCCTCTCTGGGGCGGTGCTGCTGCCGGCGGGGCTGGTGGAGGGCGAGCTGGCGCCGGAGATCAAGCTCGATCTCGTGCTGCCGCTGGTCGGCCGGGTGGGTCCGGTCACCGCCCAGGTGGTGAACCGCGATCCGGCCGGGGGCACGGCCTTGCGCCTGCCCAACGCAGAGACCGAGCTGCTGCCGGGCCTCAAGAAGGTCGACGCCGCCGTGGAGATGGTGCGGCGCTACCTCGTCGACAAGGGTGCGTTGGCGCCGACGGGGCCGAGCGAAGCCGAGGTGGCCCTCTCCGAGCAGGTGCAGGCCTTGGAGGCCGAGGTGGTCGGCCTGCGCGAGGCGCTGGCTGCTGCCGAAGCGGCGGTGGAGGAGGCCGCCCAGGCGGCGGTTGCGGCGTCGGCGGCGCGGCCGGAAGCGGAGCCGGGCGAGGCGCCGGCGCCAACGCGGCGCAAGGGGCGGGGCTTTCCGGTGCCGGATCTGTCGGGGGCGGCGCCGGCAGCCTCGGGCGCGTTGGGCGACCGCAGCTTCCGCGACGTGATCGTGCGCCTCGCCGTCGAGAAGGCCACCGGCCTGATGACGCTCAAGCTGGCCGACGGCCGCACCCGCTATGGCTTCTGGGATCGCGGTGGGCCGGTGGGCTGGCGCACCGATCCTTTGCAAGAGGCCGAGGTGCTCGGCGTGCTGCTCTTCAAGGCGAGCCAGCTCACCAAAGAGCAGTTGGGCGAGAGCCTCGAGCTGATGAAGAGCGCCGGCCTGCGCCAGGGCGAGGCCTTGATGCAGATGGGCGTCATGACCTTCACCCAACTGGTGGCGGTGCTGGGCAAGCAGACCGAGTTCATCTTGCAAAAGTTGCTGACCGAGCGCGAGGGCACCTGGGCCTTCCACCCGCTGCCGGGCATGCCCGAGCAGTTCCTGCCGCCGGCCTTGCGCGTGCCCTCGCTGCTCTTCGCGGCGCTGGTCAAGCGCGGCACCGAGATGCGCTCCGACGCGCTCGCCGAGCTGCACAAGCCCAATATGGACAGCTCGGTCTACATCGACGAGCGCGTGCGGGTGGTGCTGGCCGAGATCCGCATGACGCCCAACGAGAAGAAGCTGGTGGAGATCATCACGAGCCGCGCCTGGCGGCTGCGCGAGGTCTTCAGCGTCTCGCCGCTGTCGCGCCAGAACACCGCGGCGGTGATCCTGGCGATGAACGAGTTGGGCTTCATGCAGTACCGCCGCGAGGCCGACGCGGCGCGCGCGGTGGCGGCCCTCGAAGAGGATGTGCGCCGCAAAAAGCTGCGCACCGAGAAGGCGACCCAGTTCGACATCATCGAGGTGCACTGGATCAGCGAGCGCCACGAGGTCGAGGAGGGCTACCGCAAGCTGGTGGCGGCCTACACGCTGGACCCCAAGCTGGAGCTGGCCGCCGATGTGCGCAGCGACGCGACGGTGATCCTGCAGCGGGCCAAGTCCGCCTACGAGCTGCTCCTCGACGACGCTCGGCGCCGCGAGTACCGCAAGAAGCTCTTCGACGCGGTGACGCTGCAGCAGTCGGCCGAGCTGCTCTCCAAGCGCGGCGAGATGGCCATCATGCGCAAGGACCGGCGAGAGGCCTTGAATTGTTTCTCCAAGGCCCTGGAGCTGATGCCCACCATGAATGAGTACAAAGAGGGCCTCAAGCGGAGCCAGGACATCCAGGTTGGGGGTTGAGGGCGGTGCGCCGCCGGTCAAGGTCGGTCTGGGGCGCTGGCCAGCGTCGGCCGGGTGTGTGACATCGTCTGGACCGGTGGAGGTTGGATGCGCTGCATCGCGTGGTTGCCCTTGGGGCTGGCCTTGGTTGGGAGAACCGCCGCCGCGGCGACGCCGGAGCGGCCGGCGCTGCCCTCCTGGTCGCTGGCGGGGGAGGATGGGGCGCTCTCGCTGTGGTCGAACCCGGCGAACCTGAGCATTGATCCCGATGGCTCCTGGGCTGTGCTCTACAGCCAGGAGGCGGTGGACTCGGCGCCCGCCGAGCTGGCCCTGGCGGGAGACGCGGGGCCGCTGGGCCTGGGCCTGCGCTACTTCTCGGGCAGCGCCGATGGGAGCCTGCCGCCCTGGTGGACCTTCTCGAGCGGGCTCTCCTTCCGCCTGGATCGGCAGCTCTCGGTGGGGGCCCACCTGGGCGTCCAGCGGGTCGACGGCGCCGACGGCTTCGCCACCTGGGATCTCGGCACCACCTGGCGGCCCTTGCACTGGCTGGGGGTCTCGGCGGTGGCCCAGAACATGGGCGTGGCCGAGCAGGGCGTGTCGTCGCGCTTTGGCCCGGGGCTGGCCCTGCGCCCCTTCGGCGACAAGCTGATGCTGGGCGGGGAGTACCTCGTCGACAATGGGCCGAGGGTCGAAGGCCTCGCGCGGGCCACCCTCTCGGCGCGCCCGATCGACGGGCTCACCCTGCGCCTGTCGGGCACCTCTGAAGGCGAGGTGGGCGGCGGCCTGGAGCTGTACTTTGGCGGGGCGGGCGGCGGTGGGCATGTCTCCACCGGCCTCGACGCCGAAGGGTCGGCGCCCCTGACCTCCGTCTACGCCCAGTCGGCCAGCCCCTCGCGGCGGCTGGTCGGCGGCGGGCGCAAGGTGCCGGAGATCCGCGTCGAGGGCTCCTACCCCTACCGGCCGGTGGGTGGGCTCTTCGGTCGGGCCGAGGAGAGCTACCTCGGTCTCTACGAGCGCCTCGTCGGAGCGGCCAAAGACCCGGCGGTGGCCGGCCTGGTGCTGCGCTTCACCGACAGCCCCTTCTCCCAGGCCCAGACCCAGGAGCTGATCGAGCTGGTCGAGGCGGCCCAGGCCCGCGGCAAGATCGTGGTGGTCTACCTGGAGCGCACCAGCAGCAGCTCGGCCTACCTGCTGGGGGCGGCCGCCGACAAGGTCTACCTGCATCCTGCCGGCGAGCTCGAGCTGGTGGGTCTCTCCGTCGAGCAGCAGTTCTTGAAAGGCCCGATGGACCTCGTCGGCATCGGCGCCCAGTACGCAAGGCGCTCGGAGTTCAAGTCGGCGCCCGAGATGTTCACCCGCGGCGAGCCCTCGGGGCCGGCCCGCGACGAGATGAACGTGCTCCTCGACGACATGGCCAAGGCCTGGGCCCAGGGCATCGCCAAGGGGCGGGGGCTGCCCGAAGAGGCGGTGTGGACCTTGGTCGACAATGGGCCCTACACAGCGGCCGAGGCTCTTGAGAAGGGGCTGGTGGACAAGCTCATCTACCCCGATGAGCTCGGCAATGAGCTCGATGGGCTCTTTGACGAGAACTACAACCGGGTCGACGACTACCTGCTCACCCCCGCGGCCGACGGCTGGCGGGGCAACAAGGAGATCGCGGTGGTGGTGGTCGACGGCTCGATCATCAGCGGCGAGTCCTCCTCGCCGGGCTTCTTCGGCGGCGGCTCGTCGTCGGGCTCCGACACGGTGGTGCGCCAGCTCGAGCAGGCGCGCAGCGACGACAGCGTGCTGGCCGTGGTGATGCGGGTGGACAGCCCGGGGGGCAGCGCCTTCGCCTCCGATGAGATCTGGCGGGCCGTGGAGCGCCTCAAGGAGGCCGACAAGCCGGTCATCGTCAGCATGGGCGGCATGGCGGCCTCGGGCGGGTACTATGTCAGCGCCGGCGCCACGGCGATCTACGCGCTGCCGAGCACCATCACGGGCAGCATCGGCGTGTACTCGGGCAAGTACAACCTGGAGGGCCTCTACGAGAAGGTGGGCCTGAACTACGAGATCTACCGCCGGGGTCGCAAGGCCGCGATGTGGTCGATGTCCAAGCCGATGGACGACGTGGAGTTCGCCGCGATGGACCATATGGTGGGCGAGACCTACGCGATGTTCAAGGCGCGGGTGGGCGCCGGGCGCGGCCTGCCGCCCGAGAAGGTCGAAGAGGTCGCCCGCGGGCGGGTCTGGTCGGGGGCGGCGGCCCAGGGCCAGGGCCTCGTGGATCAGCTTGGCGGCTTCGACGCGGCGGTGCAGCGCGCGCGTGTCGAGGCGGGCATCTCCGAGAAGGCCGATGTGGCGCTGGTCTCCTACGGGTCGCGCCCGGGCCCCGACGGCGAGCTGGCCAGCCGCGAGCTGCGCAGCCGCCTCGCCACCACCCTGATGGGCGGCGCGCCGCGGCTCAACCTGCCGCCCGAGCTGCAGCGCTGGATGGACCTGGGCCCCCTGGCCAACGAGCGGGTGCTGATGATGATGCCCTACACCATCGAGGTGGAGTGAGCGTGGCGCGCCGCCTCCTCATCGTCGACGATGAGCGCGCGGTGCGCGTGGCGCTGCGCGTGAACCTCGAGAAGGCCGGCTACGCCGTCGATCTGGCCGCCTCGGCCGAAGAGGCCCTGACCCTGATGGCGGCGCGGCAGGCCGACCTCATCCTGAGCGACGTGAAGATGCCTGGCCTGTCGGGCTCCGACCTGTTGGGCATCGTGCGCCAACGGTGGCCGGGGGTGCCGGTGCTGCTGATGACCGGCCAGGGCTCGGTGGAGTCGGCGGTGGAGGCCATGCGGGCGGGCGCGGCCGACTACATCATCAAGCCGGTGAGCAAAGATGAGCTGCTGGTCATCATCGAGCGCATCTTTCGGGCGACCGCCCTCGAGCATGAGGTGGAGGGCCTGCGGGCCGAGCTGGCCAGCCGCTACACCTTCGAGAACCTGATCGGCGCCTCCCCCCTGATGCTCGAGGTCTACCGGCTCGCGCATGCAGTGGCCCAGAGCGACGCCCTGGTGCTGATCACCGGCCCCACGGGCACCGGCAAGGAGATGCTGGCCCGGGCGGTGCACTACCGCAGCCCGCGGCGGGCCGGCCCCTTCGTGGGCGTCAACTGCGCGGCTCTGCCCGAGGGCCTGCTGGAGAGCGAGCTCTTTGGCCACGAGAAAGGGGCCTTTACCGGGGCGGTTCGGCAGCACCTGGGTCGCTTTGAGCAGGCCCAGGGCGGCACCATCCTCTTGGATGAGATCGGCGAGATCCCGATGGCCACCCAGGCCCGTCTGCTCCGGGTGCTGGAGTCGGGCGAGATCGTCCGCGTCGGCGGCCGGGAGACCATCCACGTCGATGTGCGCGTGATCGCCGCCACCAACCGCGACCTGCGCCGTGAGGTCAAGGCCGGGCGCTTTCGCGAAGATCTGTATTACCGGCTCAACGTCTTTGAGATCCCGCTGCCTCCCCTGCGCGATCGCATCGAGGATGTGCCCCTCCTCGCCGATCACCTTGTCCGACGCCTCGCCGAGCGGCACCACCGCGACGTGCGGGGGGTGACGCCGGCGGCCCTGGAGGCCTTGATGCGCTTCCCCTGGCCGGGCAATGTGCGCGAGCTGGAGCATGTGCTGGAGCGCGCCGTCATCCTGTGCCCGGGCACCGAGATCACCGAGGTGCGCCTGCCGGCGCTGCCGGTGGAGGAGGGCGAGGAGACCGAAGGCGGCATGGACGCCGGGGGGTCGCTGCCAGACGCCGTCGACCGCTACGAGCGCCGGCTGATCGTCGAATCCCTGCGCCAGGAGGCGGGGGTGCAGGCGCGGGCGGCGCGCCGCCTCGGCATTTCACGCTCGAATTTGAACTACCGAATCCACCGCCTCGGGATCGCCCTCAAGGATCTCGTCTACGAGTAGCAGATGGCCGCACCTCGACCCTGGCTCTTCGCACCCCTCCTGGTCCTGCTTTGGGGCGGCGTCTCCACCGCGGAGCCGCCGCCGGCGGCCGTGGGCCCCAGCGCTGTGATGACCGCGCTCTCCAGCCTGTCCTCGCAGCGGGTCTTCCAGGATGCCGAGGTGGGCTTGCAGGTGGTGGATGTGGCCTCCGGCAGCGAGGTCTACGGCTGGCAGGCCGACAAGACCCTGGCGCCGGCCAGCGTGATGAAGGCGGTCACCTCGGCGGTGGCGCTGACCACGCTCGGGCCGGCCTTCCGCTACCTCACCACGCTCTCGATCGATGGCAGCCTGTCCGCCGAGGGGGTGCTCAAGGGCAACCTCTACGTGAAGGGTTCGGGCGACCCGACGATGGTGGTGGAGCGCCTGTGGAAGCTCTTCGCCGATCTGCGCGTGGCCGGCATCACCCGCATCGAGGGCGACGTCATCTTCGACGACAGCGTCTTCGACAACGATCATCTGATCGCGGGCTGGACCAAAAAGCAGGACCTGGCGGCGGGGCCGGCCTACTTCGCGCCGCTCGGCGGGCTCAGCGTCAACCAGAACGCCGTGGCGATCGTGGTGGTGCCCAATCCGGCGGGTTCGGGGCCGGCGCAGATCCGCCTCGACACGCCGTCGACGATGGTGGAGCTCGACGGCGATGTGCGCACCGTGGCGGCGGGCCGCAAGAGCTGGACCCGGGTGGATCGCGAGATCCTCGAAGATGAAGAGTCGATGAAGTTCACCGTGCGCGGCGAGATCGCGGCCGACGCCTGGCCCCAGTACACCTACCGGGCGGTGTCCAAGCCCCTGCCCTGGTTCATGGGGGTGGTGCGCGATCTGTTGTCGCGGCAGGGGGTGGCGGTGAAGGGGCGCTTTCGCGAAGGCATGGTGCCCGAGAATTCGCGAGACCTGCGCATCATCGCCAGCCAGAACTCCGACTCCCTGGCCGAGATGCTGGCGACGATGAACAAACAATCCAGCAACATCATCGCCGAATCGGTGCTGAAGTCGGTGGGGGCCAAGGTCTACGGTGGGCCGGGCACCACCGAGAAAGGCACACGCGCCATCGCCGCCTACCTCGACAGCATCGGCGTTCCCAAGGGGCAGTACACGCTGGTGAACGGCTCGGGGCTCTCGCCCGAGATCCGCCTGCGGCCCAGCACGATCAACGCCGTGCTGGTGGACATGTACAAGCGGCCGGCCCTGGCGCCGGAGTACCTCGCCAGCATGGCCGTCGCCGGGGTCGATGGCACGCTCAAGTACCGCAAGGCGCCGTCGGGCCTCGAAGGGCGGGTGCGGGGCAAGACCGGCACCATCAACGGCGTGTACTGCCTCGCCGGCTACGTCACTGCCGCCGACGGTCGGGTCTACGCCTTTTCGGTGCTGGTGAACGGAAACCGCCGCAACGGGCCGGTTCGCGCCCTGCAAGACAGCCTGACCGGCACCCTCCTCTCCACCGGCGCCGTGATCGGATCGGTCTCCGAGGGAGAAGAGGAGGGCGATGGGCTCGAAGAGTAAGCGCTTGTCAAAGTTTGATGCCAGGCTGTTGAGAGTTTCAAGGGCGGCCCGCCGGGGTCGACGTGGTGCTGCGGTCCATCGCAGCCTCGTTGGCGCGGAGGGCGCAGCCCGCAGCCCCTTTCCCGGGTGCAGGCCTTGGTCATGTGCCTGGGCTCGGAATAGTCGATAGAGGTGTCCGTGCTGTGCCTTTGCTGGTGCCCGCTCCCCCATCCCTGGCCTGCCAGGAGGTCCACGTCGTGAGGATCGCGGTTCAACGCTTCTTTCCTGCTTTGTTTTGCTTGTCTGCTGGCCTGGTGACCCCAGGATCCGCGGCTGCGCAGGGCACGGCCCCAGCAGCGCCCTCCACGGCGAGCGCTGCGACCCCTGCGGCGGCCTCGGCGCCCTCCGACGTCGCCACCGACGCGGACGGCCAGTACAACCGTGAGCTGCTCACGCTCGAAGAAGAGGTGCACGCCCTGAAGGAGCAGGTGTTCCGCTCCAAGGCCACGCTGCAGCTCTTGAAGGAGATCGTGGTCAAGGGCAGCAGCGGCGGCGCGCGGGCCTCCTTGATTCACATCAACGAGCTGTCGGCCAGCTACAAGATCGAGTCGGTGACCTACACCCTCGACGGGCAGGGCAAGTACAACAAGGCCGATCCCACCGGCCAGCTCAACGCGCAGAAAGAGCTCAAGGTTTGGGAGGGCACCATCCCGCCGGGCAACCACAACCTGACCGTCAACTTCCAGCTGCGCGGCAACGGTTTTGGGGTCTTCTCCTATGTGCAGGACTACACCTTCAATGTGCAGTCCACGACCACCTTCAACGCCGAGCAGGGCAAGAGCTGCTCAGTGAAGGTGATCGCCGACGAACAGAAGGGCTTTGGCCGGTCCTTCGTGGAGCGGCCAACGGTTCGCTTCGAGCCCCAGTGCATTCGCCTCGAAGATGTGGAAGGCGGGAGCAAGTAGCGGATCGGCGCCTCCTGGCGCCCTTGTTGACGCAGATGGGAGCGGTTCATGACCTTGATCTTCGCAGTCCTGGCCACCCTCACCAGCGCGCAGGCGCTGGAGCGGGGCGCCGCCGAACGGCTTCGGCGGGCGGAGTCCGATGTGGGCGCCCTCGACGTCCGCCTCAACCGGATCGGGCGTGGCGTGGACCAGCGCCGGGGGCTCATCGGCGCCGATGAAGCGGTACAACGCTACGAAGATGGCGTCTACGCCTACCTCGTTGGCGAGTACGAGCGGGCTGCGCTCTCCTTCTACACCCTGGTCGAGCTGCACGCGATCGACGGCTCTGGGCTGACCCAGGACTCCGAGTGGTACCTCGCCGAGTCGCTCTTCGAGCTGAAGAACTGGGCCACCGCGCTCGACGCCTACACCCGGGTCGTCAACGCGGGGCCGCAGCACCCCTTCTTCGCCGACGCGGTGCGGCGCCAGCTTGAGATCTACGGCATCCTGCGCGATACCGACTCCTTCTTCAGGGTCTACCGCGACTACATCCTCACCAACCGGGTGCCCTCGACCGACGCGGTCAAGTACACCATGGCCAAGAGCTTTTACCGGCAAAACGAGGCGGCGCGGGCCAAGGCCCTGCTCTCCGAGCTGCCGGTGGACAGCGAATACTACGGCCGCGGCCGCTACGTGATGGGCACCATCATGGCGGGCGAAGGCGACGTGAAGTCAGCCGTGGCCGAGTTCCTCAAGGTGGAAGGCCGCGCCGGGCAAGAAGACCCGGAGGTGCAGGAGCAGACCTGGCTGGCCCTGGGGCGCTGCTACTACGAGTTGGGCGAGTACGCGAAGGGCACCGAATACTACCGGCGCATTCAGCCCACCTCCAAAAACCACGCCGACCAGCTCTACGAGCTGGCCTGGACCTACATCAAGCAAGAAAAGTGGGACGAGGCCCAGCGGCAGGTGGAGATGTTCCTGCTCTCCTTCCCGTCGCACGCCTACACGATGCAGATGAAGCTCGTGCAGGGTCACCTCTTCGTCAAGTCCAAGCTCTTTGAGAACGCGCTCGTCTCCTACGAGGCGCTGGTGAAGGGCTACTCGCCGCTGCGCGACGAGCTCAAGCGCATCGAGAGCTCCCGAGAGGCGCCCGAGGCCTTCTTCCGCCGGCTGGTGGAGAGCGAGGGCGCCGCCTCCAAGGTCGAGGCCGTCAACCTGCCCGACTTTGCCGGACGGATGCTGGTGGAGCGCGATGAGATGGGTCGTGCGGTGGAGGCCCGTTCGGCGGTCAACCGCCAGGGCCAGGACATCGTCGATCTGCGCGGGCTGGCCTCCGAGATCGAGCGGGTGCTCTCCGAGAACAAGGGCGGCGGGGCCTACGCGCAGTCCTACTCCGAGCTGCTGCGCTTTCACGACGGCTCGATTCGCGCCAGCCTCGACCTGCTGGCCCTCGAGATGGAGCTGCTCAAGGGCGCGGGCGTGGCCCCGTCGAGCACCATGAAGCCGCGCATCGATGGCCTGGCGGCCGAGCTCGACAAGCTGCCCGGGGGCGACAAGCTGCTGGAGAAGAAGGGGGCGATGTCCTTCTTTCCGCAGGTGCTGGAGGCGAGCGCCGTCTCCACGGCGGCCTACGGTGGCTCCACCCTGGACATCCCGGCGGCCCGAGCCGCCCTGGAGCAGCGGCGCGGCAGCCTGCTGCCTTCGGTGGCGGTGGCCCTCGACCAGGAGTTGGGCGCGCTGAGCCGCCCCGGCGCGGTGCTGACCCCCGCGGAGGCCGAGGCGCGCCGCAGCGCGGTGATCGCCGCGATGGGGCCTGGGGGCGCGCCGATCGACCCGAGTCGCACACGGATCTCCAAGCAGGCGGCCGCCCTGCACGTCGAGCTGCGCGGGATGCGCACCTCCACCGCCGACCCCGAGCTGGTCGACGCCTTCAACCGCCTCGACAGCCAGTGGGCGCGCATCGACGCGGCGCTGGCGCGGCTGCCCTCGATCGAGGCGCAACTCGCGGCGGCGGAGGCGGCCTCCATTGCCTCGCTGGGGGTGAAGCTGGCGGGCCAGAAGGTGGCCATCAACGGGCTGGCGGGCCGGTGGGGCGTGACCGAAAAGAAGGTCAGCGACGTCGGCGCGCGCATCACCCGCTCGGGCTTCGTCGCCCTGGAGCAGCAGGTGTACTCCACGATCATGCAGGCCGACATGGGCGTGGTCGATGTGTACTGGCTGCGGAAGTCCGAGGTCAATGAAGAGATCACTCGCCTCTCCCGCGAGCGGAGCAGCAAGCTTCAGGAGCTGGACAGTCAGTTCAACCTGATTCGCCAGCAGATGGAGAAATAGCCGTGTTGCGGTTGGAACGAAGCCTTGTCCTCTTGTTGGCCCTGCCTGCCCTCACCTGGGCGGCGGACCCGGCCCCTGCTCCGGCAGAGGTCAGCCCCGAGATGAAGTCCCTCGAAGAGACCGCTGGCCGCTACAAAGAGCGCATGGCCGAGTTCTCTGCCGAGACGCGCCACTTTGTGGAGGTGTATGAGCGAGACCAGCGCGACGCGGTGGAGCGGCAGTACCTCAACCTCAACACCACCCTGGAAGAAGACAATCACACGCTGCGGTCCACCGCGATCAAGCGCTTTGAGTCCTTCCTGACCAAGTACCCGACGGCGGCCAACACGCCGCATGTCATGTTCCGTCTGGCCGAGCTGTACTTCGAGGAGTCCGAGGAGGCCTACCTCGCCGAGGACAACGCCTACCGCAACGCCCTCGATGCGATGGCCGATGATCCGAACGCCGAGCCGCCGCTCGAGCCCAAAAAGGACTACCGGCGGTCGATGGAGCTGTACCAGCGCATCATCGACAATTACCCGGGCTACCAGTACGCCGACGGCTGCCACTACATGATGGGCTACTGCCGGGTCGAGCCGAACTCGAAGGCCCTGGATGAAGTAGCGGCCCTGGCCAGCTTTCAGGCCATCATCGACAAGTATCCCAAGTCCCAGTTTGCGGCCTCGGCCCACCTGCGGGTAGGGGAGTACTACTTCGATCGCAATGACATCGATCGGGCAATTGTTCACTACGAAAAGGTGGTGCAGCTCGAAGGGCCCGAAGGCAAGCAGTACGCCAATGGCCTCTACAAGCTCGCCTGGTCGTACTACAAGAAGTCGGGCGAGAAGACGCCGCAGAACTTCGACGTAGCGCTCGGCCTGCTCGACCAACTCCTGCTGTGGTCGGGTACGACCTACCTGCAGCGCTATGGCAAGGCCTCGCCGACCGAGCCGGAGGCGATTGAGTACACCGCCATCTCCATCGCCGAAAAGGCGACGACGCTGACCCGCGACCCGCTGGTGGTGGCCAAAGACTTCTACAACAAGGTGGGCAATCGCACCTACGAGCCCAAGGTCTACAAGCGTCTGGCCGACGTGTTGACCCAGCAGGCCCGCTACGACGAGGCCATCGCGGTCTACCACGAAATGCAGGCCCGCTGGCCGAACGATCCAGAGAACCCCACCTACCAGTTCACCATCGCCCAGTTGCACAACACCAAGCTGCCCAAAGACGTGGCGGCGGGCAATCAGGCGATCTCCGAGCTGACCGAGCGGTACAACGACGACACGCCTTGGTGGCGGGCGAACCGCAACAACCCCGACGCCCTCAATGTGGCGCGGCGCTACATCGAGACCTCCCTCTCGGCGGTGGCGACGCGATATCACATCGAGGCGGGAGAGACCGGTCGGGTGGAGGACTTCTCCAAGGCGGCGGATCTGTACGGTCAGTACTTGAAGAAGTTCCCCTTCGCCAAGGACTATTACCAGATTCAGTGGTACCGGGCCGACACCCTGCAGCGAGCTGGCCGCGTGGACGAAGCGGAGCATGAGTACGCGCTGCTGATGCGGTCGAGCGGGCACAACTTCCGCGAAGCGGCGCTGTACAACGTCTGGAACATCCAGCGCGTGAAGCTGATGGCGCTGACCCAGAACCGCTTTGACGTGGCGCCCCTCGACGCGGCGGTGGAGAAGAAGGTCACGCTGGAGAACGGGCAGGAGCGGTCGATCCTGGCGCTCTCCGACGCGCGCAAGGCCTTCATCGACCTGACCTCGCAGCTTGGGGCGGTGGACTTCGAGGCCGCCGTCGCGCGGGTGGATGCTCAGGTGAAGGCGGCGGCTACGCCCGAAGAGAAAGAGGTCATCGAAGAGCAGCTCGCGGTGGTAAAGGACCACGCCTCCAGCGTCAACAACAACGTTTCGGCCATTCCGTATTTGTCGGCCCAGATCCTGTTCTACCACGGCCGCTTTGACGAAGCGCGGCCGCGCCTGATGGAAATCACCGACCGATACCCGGAGTCCAACGAGGCGGTCTTCAGCTGTCGACTGATGATGGACAGCTACACGCTCGAAGACGATCTCGACAACGTGAAGAAGTACGCCCTGTTCTGCCGCTCGGGCGGCTTTGGCCCCAAGGGCACGGTCGTCGAAGACGACAAGTTCCAGGACTTCGCCGAGCGGGCTTCCTTCGAGATGGCCGTGCGGGCCGCGCAAAAGGGCACGGTCGAAGGGCGGACCCTGGCGGTGGCCAAGTTCCAGGCCTTCCTGCAGGAGTTCCCGAACGGAAATCCCTCCTATCGGCAGAAGGCGCTGTACAACCTCGCGGTCAACCTCGACAAGGTCGGTCGTGTGGTCGAGGCCAACAACCGCTTCGAAGAGTACATCCGCAAGTATCCAAACGACACCGACAGCCGCGGCCTCTACCTGCGCATCGCCGGCAACTACGCGCAGGCGCTGGACTTCGCCAAGGCCATCGAGCTGTACACCCAACTGTACGAGCTCTCCAAGAACGAGACCGAGAACGGCGTGGCCGCCGATGCCTTGTACAACGCCAGCCAGCTCAAGGTGGGCCTGGGTGACATCCGTGGCGCCGCCGCTGGCTATGAACAGTATGCCCGCGACTTCCGCGACCGCGCCGACGCCGAAGGCACGATGTTCAAGGCCGGTGACCTCTGGCTGCGCGTCAGCGATGCCGAGGCTTCGCGCTTCTTCAAGCGGTACCTGGACACCTACCCCTCGGCCAACCCCAACCATGTGTTGGAGGTCCAGTACCGGTTGGTCCAGATCGCCCAGCGCGCGGGCAAGGAGAAAGAGATCGACCGTGCCTGGGACGATCTCGAAGCGGCCTACGCCCGCCTGGGTGAGGCCTCGGTGGGCCCGGTCGGCCGGCACTACGCCGCGATGGCCGCCCTTCGGCGCTACGAAGACGAAGTGGCAGCCTACAAAGCCTACAAGTTCTCCACCAATGACACCAAGAACGGTGAGCTGATCTTGGAGCGGCTGGAGCGGCTGCCGCCCCTGCGCGACAAGTCTACGTTGCTGGTCAACACCTACAAGGACTTCGAGGCCTCCTCGGGCGCGCTGTACTTGAGCGGCGTTGCCTTCTACGCCATGGCCGACCTCATCTACAATGCGCCTCCTCCCAAGGGGTTGTCCGAAGACGAGCTCATCATCTACAATGAAGAGCTCGACAAGAAGCGCATCCCGCTCGAAGACCTTGGGCGCGGCCGCCTCGAGCTGGCGCTGTCCTTCTCCAAGGATCAGGCCCAGTGGTCCGAGTGGCAGGTCAAGGCCTTGACCGAGCTGTCGAACCGCTACCCCAGCGAGTACGCCCCCGAAAAGGTTGAAGTTCGCGCAGAAGGCGACTCCTCGGTCCGCACGGTCGGCGGGGTGGTCCTCGTGCCGGTCGCGCCGACGGAAGGAGGTGCCCCGTGAAGCGTCTCGTGCTCCCCCTGTCGCTGCTCGTGGCCCTGGCCTGCGGCCCCAAAAAGGCGCCGACGCCGGCGGCCGCCTCTGGCAATGAGGTCGCGGCGGCCCCGGTGGCTGCGCCAGCCGTCCCAGTAGCGGCGCCGGCCGCCCCCACCGCCGAGCCCCCCCGTCCACCCGCCGTGACCCCCGCGTCGCGCGTCAACGACGCGGTCCTCCTGCTGCAGACCCCCACCGAGGACGCCGCCCGGGCCGCCTTGGAGCAGCTCAAGAACCTGAGCAGCGAGGTGCCTGACCTGGGGCAGGTCCCCTACAACATGGGCCTCGCCTACATGCGTCTGGGCGACATCACCAACGCCCGGCGGCAGTTCTTGCGGGCCACCGATGTCAACGGGCAGATCCCGGAGGCCTGGCTCAACCTGGGTGTGCTCGCCGAGCGCGAGGGCGACTTCGACCGTGCGCTGCGGGCCTATGAGAGCGGCCGTCGCGAGAACCCCGATGACCCCAATCTCGTCGCCAACGAGATCGGCGTCCTGCGTCGGCTCGGGCGCTACGCCGACGCAGAGGCGCGGGCAAAAGAGGCCATCGCGCGCAATTCGAAGAACCTCAACGCCTACCTGAACCTCGGTCTGGTCTACCTCGACCAGGGCAAGGTCCCGCTGGCGGTCTTCATCTACGAACGCGCCAACATGCAGATCCCCGGGGCCGACAAGAACGCAACCCTGCGCTGCAACCTCGGCCGCACCTACATGGCCCTCGATCGCGAGGCGGTGGCCCGTGAAGAGTTCGAAGAGGCGCTGAAGCTGGACCCCACGATGGTCCAGGCGATGATGTTCCTCTCGGACATGCACCTCAAGAACCACGACTGGAATTCGGCCGTGGTGCTGCTGGAGAACGCCCGCACGCTGGAGCCCGAGAATCCGGCGATCTACAACAACCTCGGCATTACCTACCGCGGGCTCGGCCGCTTCGAGGAGTCGCGCAAGGCCTACGAGCGCGCCCTGGATCTCCAGCCGAACAACCTGAGCCCCTACCTCAACCTCGCGATCCTGCTGGGCGACCATGTGAAGGCCTATGACGAGGCCATCGCGATGCTCGACACCTACAAGCGCAAGGGCGGCACCGAGACGGCGCTGGCGGCGAGTTGGGAGACCGACATCCGCACGCGCAAAGAGAAGGCCGCGGTGATGGAGGCCAAGCGCAAGAAGGCGGAGGACGCCCGCAAGCGCGCCCAAGATGATGAGGCCCGCAAGGCCAGCCAGGCCGCCGAAGAAGCGCGCCAGAAGGCCCTCGAAGAGGAGGCGGCGCGCAACGCCCCGCCGCCGCCAGCGCCCACCGAGGCGGTGGTGACGCCGCCCGTCGCGCCGGCGCCCGTCGCGCCGGCGCCCGAGGCTCCCGCGCCGGTCGTGATTGCGCCGGTGGTGCCCTCGGCGACGGCGACCTCGATGCTCGGAAATTCCTGTCAGGTGGTGGACAGCTGCGGCGACCCCTCGCTGCAGTGCGCCCATGACCGCATCTGTCGGCCGGCGGGCACCCAGGGCACCCTCGTGGTGGGCGTGGGCTGCGTTCAAGACACCGACTGCGCCGTGGGTCTCTCCTGTCAGGCCAACAGCTGCGCGGCTCCCGCGGCGACGCCCTCCGTCGCCCCATGGGGCGCCGCTCCCGCCGAGCCTCCGCCCCCCACAAGCCCCACGCCCTGGGGCAACTGAGGTGATCATGCGTCGTTGTCTTGTGATGGTGCTGGCCCTCTCGGCCTCCACGACGGCCCTCGCGCAAGGGCGCCGGATCGAGATCGAGGAGTTCAACGTGGTCGGCAAGATCCAGAAGCCGGAGATCACGATGGTGGTCAGTCGGCAGAACGTGGACACCCAGACCTCGTTGAACCTCCAGGAGAGCTTCATCCCCAAGGTGGTGGAGAGCATCGAGAAGAAGCCCTTCTGATCGGGCTGCGGGCCTGCAGGGCCCCGGACACAGCGGAGGCGGCGGATGGAATTCCTGGCAGACGCGATGAACAAGGGCGGCTTCTTCATGTGGCCGATCCTGGCAGCGGCGGTCTTCGCGATGGCGATCAGCTGCGAGCGGCTCTACATGGTCGCCTTCCGGGCCAACATCAACGCCGCGGCCTTCATGGCCGAGGTGCAGAAGCTGGTGCTCCAGAACAACCTGGATGGCGCGATCAGCCTCTGTGCGGCAGAGGCCAACGCAGCCCTGGCCCGTGTCTTGAAGGCGGGGCTCACCCGCGCCGACGCCTCGGAGGGGGAGCTGCGCAGCGCCGTCGATGAGACGGTCCTGGGGGTCTACCCGGAGCTCACCAAGCGCTCCGGCTACCTGCCGATGCTGGCCAACGTCTCCACGCTGATGGGGCTCCTCGGCACCATCCAGGGGCTGATCCAGGCCTTCGACGCCGTCGCCAACGCCACGGCGGAGAGCCGCCAGACCCTGCTGGCCGATGGCATCGGCGTGGCGATGTACACCACCTTTGCGGGCCTCGTTGTGGCCATCCCCACGCTCGTGCTGCACAGCATCATCGTGGCACGCACCACCAAGATCATGGACGAGGTCGATCAGTACGCGCTCAAGACCGTCAACCTCCTCGGCGCGCGTCGCCGGGGCGCGGCCGCCACGCCCAGCGAGGCCTGACGATGGCCCGGCGCCCGATGGAGCAGAACACCGAGCTGAACCTCATTCCGGTGATGAACCTGATGAGCGTGACCATCCCCTTTCTGGTGATGGGCGCCCAGTTCGTGGAGTACAGCTCATTGCAGGGGGCGATGGCGCGGATCGGCGCCCGACCCGAGGCGGGCATCGAGTCACCGGCCCCGCCGATCGGGCTCCAAGTGACGATCACCGCCGAGGGGCTGGGGCTCAGCGTCAGCGGGGGCGCCGCGGGTGAGGCTGAGCGCGTGCTCCTTCCCTGCGCCGGCCCCTGCAGCAGCGTGGACGCCTACGACTGGGCGGGGCTCGGCCGCCGGCTCGCTACCCTCAAGGATCAGCATCCCGACGAGCTCACCGCGGTGATCGCTCCCGGCGAAGACATCCGCTACGAGGTGCTCATCCGCGCGATGGAGGTCTGCCGCGAGGAGCGTCGGGCGCAAGGGGGCCCGCGGGTCCTCTTCCCTCGGGTGCTGATCGCCCCCGGCCCAGGCTCCCTTTGACCTCACGCTACCCGCGCAGGATCGTGCCGACGGGCGATCTCAACATCACCTCGATGATGGACATGTTCACCATCATCCTGGTCTTCCTGCTGATGAGCTTCGCCACCACCGACGCCCAGATCACCCCCAATCCCCAACTCGTGCTGCCGTCTTCCGCCTCCAACGACACGGTGGAGGTCGCGGTCGCGCTGGTGGTGCAGCGCGATCAGCTTCGGGTCGACGGGCTGCCGATCTTGCCCCTCGTTGGCGCATCCGCGGCAGACGGCGGTGCCGGCCTTCGCCTCCCCGACAGCGCCCTCGAGGGGTCGCGCATCCCCGCGCTCTTCCGCGCCCTCTCCGAAAAGGCCGACGCCGCCCGCGCGCTCGCGCAGGGGGCCCCGGGGGCCGACCGCCCCGCCTTCTCCGGCAAGCTGCTTCTGCAGATCGACAAGGATGTGCCCTTCTCGGTGGTTCGGCCGATCCTCACCACCGCCGGTGAGGCCGGCTTCGACGATGTGCGCTTCGTCACCTACCGCAGCGGGGCCTCTCGCTGAGGAGCCCGCTTTTTCTGCGCCAGCGAGGAACCGCTTCGCGTCGACTTTGTCTAAGGCCAGTGGCCGCTCGGTCGAAGAGGGCCCTGGGCCTTCAGCGTCTGGGCGCCGCGGGATCGCAGGGATTGCACCGGGTTCGTCAAGTCACCGCGCTCGCGCGGCGCAACGGCGGAGCACAGGATAGAGTCGGCGTCATTCGGGTCGGTGTGCCCACCCACACCCAGGCCCTCCATCCAGGTCGCGGGGCGGGCCCCCGGCCGGAGAGTGGGCAGGAGTAGAGGCGGATATGGCTGAACAGGGCAAGACACAGCAGGCCAGCAAGGTGCTCCGCATCGGGATCGTGCAGGGAGGGCGGCTCATCCACGAGCGGATGATCCGTCCCGGCCAAAACGTGACGATCGGCGACAACCCGAAGAGCACGCTGGTCTTTCCGGCCAAGGACCTGCCCGGCAAGCAGTTCACGCTGTTTCAGGCCAAGGGCGAGGAGTACATCCTCAACTACACCGACAAGATGACCGGCGCGGTGGGTCGGGCCGATGGCTCCAAGAAGGAGTTGGAGGCCGACCCCTCCAAGAAGGGCGCGGTGCTGAGCATCGCGCTGTCGAACTCCGATCGCGGCAAGGTCGCGATCGACGACATCACGGTGCTCTTCCAATTCGTCGCCGCCCCTCCCGAGTCGGTCAAGGCGGCATCGGGCTCTGCCAAGGACTTCCGGCCGAAGTTCTTCGACGAAGATGATCCCGTCTTCTACAGCTTCCTGGGCATGTTCTCGGCCCTCGCCGCGGCGCTCATCATCTACGTGGTCAACACCGAGCCGGTGATCGACATCCCCATCGAAGATCTCGAGCGCTACGTCAGCGTCACGATGAACGTCAAGCCGCCGGAGACCCAGGCCACCGCCGAAGAGGGCCCCCAGGACGAGAAGCCGGCGGAAGAAAAGCCCAAGGACGACAAGCCCAAAGAAGAGACGCCGGCAGCCGACTCGGCGCCAAAGACCAAAGACCAACAGCGCGACGCGGTAGCGCAGAAGTCGATGGTCTTGCGCGTGCTGGGCACCACTGGCTCGTCGAGCAACGGCGCGGTGGCAGACATGTTCCAGGGCGAAGACGTGGGCCTGGCCAGCCTCGAGAGCGGCCTGCAGGGCGTCACCAGCGCCAACATGGGCTCGGTGGATGGTCGTGAAGGCGTCCGCGGTGGCGAAGGCGGCGCGGGCACCGCCGAGCAGGGCATCGGCGGCATTGGCTCTGCAGGTGGCGGCACGGCCAAGGTGGCCGATGTGGCCAAGACGGTGCCCAAGGGCAAGGCCAACTTTGACTCCAACCTGGAAGGATCGGTGGGCGGCGAGTCCGCCGACAAGATTCGCGCGGTGGTGCGATCCAACCAGGGCGGCATCAAGAGCTGCTACGACGCGCAGCTCAAGGTCAATCCCACCCTGAACGGCCGCATCTCGGTGTTGATCGACATCAACGCCGGTCGCGTGGGCTCCGCCTCGGTCGACGCCAACACCACGGGCGACAACACGCTCGGCGAGTGCATCCGCAAGAAGGTGCGCTCCTGGCGCTTCCCCGAGGATCTGACCGAGTCGGGTGTCAGCATCCCCTTCGCCCTCGCACCGGGCTAGGGTCTGCACAGACCGATCGAAGCGCCCTCCGGGGCGCTTTTTTCGTTTGTGCTTCTGAACCTCAGTCCGAGGGGCGTTGTCCCATCGAAGAGATCGCATCGACGGCCCCCCAGAGAAGCTGGGCATCGGGTCTGTTTGTATCCTTGCGATCCCTGGGGGCGCCATGGACGAACTTCTGCCTTCCGACGAGCCTTGTATTGCTGTTCATTGGACAGACGCCGCCGGGGTGCGGCAGCAGCGGCAGGTGACTGCCGAGCAGAACCTGGTGGTGGGGACCGGGCCCGCGGTCGATCTCCGCCTCCCCGAGAGCCCCGAGTTGCCCGCCGCCCACGCACTGCTCCTCCCCACCGCAGCCGGCATCCAGCTGCGGCCCCAGGCCGGGATGAGCCTGCTCCTTCGCCACAAGGTCGGGGGCGAGGTCTTCGATGTTCAAGCGCCCACGCTGATCACCGAGGGGGCACAGGTTTGCCTGCGTGCGGGTGCAGCCACAATGGTGCTCACGCTTGGGCGCCGTCCACGTCGCGTCGCGCCGACTTCCCACCTCTTCCCGGCCCCCCTCCTGCGCCCTCAGGAGCCGCTCTTTCATGGCACCCTGAGCATCTTCGGCGCGGCCGCGCTCCTCCTCTGCGGGGCGGTGGCCCGGGCCGATCGGCCGGTCGATCTGGTCACGGTGGATGAGCATCTGATCGCCTCGATCCCCGTCCAGGTCTTTCGCGCGCCGAAGGTGGAGGCCGCCCCGGTCCCCGTAAAGCCCGAGCGGAGGCAGCGGCGCGTCCATGGGTCGGCGTCGGCCGCCTCCACCGCCAAGGCTGACCCGTCCTCGGCGCCCCGAACCACGACGCTCTCCGTCCTGGGCACCCACGGCCTGTCCAGCGAGGGCTGGACAGCCGCCATCGCCACCGATCAACGCTTGGAGCAGGCCCTCCAGGAGGTGCAGCACGCCAGCCTCGCCTCCACCGAGCGTGAGCGGCGCTCCGACGGCGGCGCAGGGGCGCCACGCGAAGCGGAGATCGGCCAGATCGGCCTCTCCGAAGGGGGGTACGCCGCCATCGAGGCCGTGAGTGCCAGCGCGCCGCGTCCCCGCGAGGTGATCGTGCGGGCGCAGCCCGAGTTGGGCGGCAACCTCGAGGAGGGCCTCCGTCGCGGGCTCCGCCAGGGCGCCGCCAGCGTTCATCGCTGCTACCAGGCCGCCATCAAGACCCACCCCGACCTCGCTGGGCGCCTGGAGGTGACGCTGAACGTCCGCGACGGGCGCGTGCTCTCCGCCTCAGCCGCGGGCGATGAGGCTGCGCTGGACGAGATCGCCCTCTGCGTGGCCCGCGCCGCCCGGTCCTGGCGCTTTGAGGAGGGGGTCACCGCCGAGGAAGTGCTCGCGCCCTTCGTCCTTGCGATCGAGTGAGGCGAAGGCCTGGGCTGCCAGGCCCTCCGTTGACAACTTGGGACGGGTATGGCCGCTCTTCGCTCAAGCCCGATGTCAGGCGAGACGATAGCGGAGGGGAGAGGAGAGCGCTCGGGCGTCCGGCGTTCCTTCGGTCTAGCCCTTGGGGTGCCATTCCAGGGCGCGCTTCCGAGTTGACGTAGCGCCATTTGCGGCCTATCGTCTAGTTGGAGAGGTCTATGGAGGTTCCGATGTTGCACATCTTTTTGAGCAATGGTCCGGCGCGTATGGCCGGGGTCCTGCTTCTTGGCTTCGGTCTGGCCTTGACCGCCGGGGATGCCCGCGCCTATGACGACGACGCCAACGGTCAGGCGTACACCCCCAACAGCACGAATCCGAAGCAGAAGCTGGATTTTGCCAAGCAGGCCAGCACCGAGATCGACGACGCGCTGGTGCAGGTGGGCAAGCTCAAGGAGATCGCTGAGAAAGACGGCGACCCCGACAAGATCCAGTGCGTGCGCAACAAAGAAGCGTCCATCCGCGCGCTGGTCGACGTCTCCAAGCGCGCCAACACCGCGCTGAAGTCCGCCCTCCAGTCGAATGAGTCCGAGCTGGCCGAGCACGAGTTCCGCAAGGTCGCGGTCGCGGTCAGCAAGACCCGCCAGTTCCTCGCCGAGGCCAAGGCCTGCGTGGGCGGCGGCGGCTCGGTGGCCGGCAACACCGACGTCGAGGTCACGGGCGGCGGACTCCTGGACGACGGTGAGCTCTCCGACGGCGGGCTGGATGTGATCGAGGATCTGCCGCCGCCCAATACCTACGGCACGACCTTCGAGTAGGTGCGCGATCGGGTTGCCGAAGCTGCCCGGATCGGTGAGGTAGGCGCTCCGCCCTCGGAGCGCGAGCGCCAGGTGGAACTCTGCTCAAGCGGACGGTCATTGTGAACAATAAGCATCGTTTTCCCACCGTTTGTGTGATGGCCCTGGGGTCCGCCTTCGCCTCTGGCGCAGCGGCCGCAGGTCCGGGCGATCACATCCGGGTGGGAAACACCGTCGTGACGCCGTCTGTCTCCGCATCGTTGTTTTGGCGGTCCAACCCCTACCTCTCGGATGGCTCGGACGGCGAAGAGGTGCGATCGGGCGCCGGCCTCACGCTGCGACCCGCCTTGGATTTGAAGTCGAAGAATTCCAACTATGACTTCAGCCTCGGCTCTTCGTACACCGGCAAGAAGTACATCACCGACGGGATGGACAACCTGAACCGGTGGAGCGACTTCGAGATTCGCGCAGCGCTTCGGGCCCTGCCCGAAGCCAAGGTGGGGCTGGCGCTCTCCAACACGCTGCGCAACGCCGGTCGCGAGACCGACTCCACCTTCTCCGAGGACCCCTACCAGGGTCGCTTTGAAGAGAAGTTCGCCGCGGCGGCGGTGCTCCGGCCCGGAAGCTCGATGGAGCTGTCTCTGGGCGGCACGGCGGCCCTGCAAAAGTACACCGCCCCCGAAGACACCGCCTTCCAGTCCGACGATCCCGCGGGCTTGAACAACCGAAGCGCCTTTGGCCTGGTCGCCGACTACCGCTGGCGCTTCTTCCCGAAGACCGCCGTGGTGGTGCAGGTCGATCAGACCTGGTTCCGCTGGGAGCGCGATGTGGTGCCCCTCGCCGGCACCACCGACTTCACCGGCAAGCCCGACGGCAGCCTGCTGCACGCCATGGCGGGCGTGAACGGCCGCTTCAGCGAGAAGGTGTCGCTCAAGGCCCTCGCCGGCTACGGTCAGGTCATCAACGACGAGAGCTCTGTGGTCGCTGCTGGTCAGGGCTTGGCGGGCGACTTCGAGACCGACTACCGCGGCCTCGCGCTCAACTCCGAGGTCGCCTACGACGCCACCGAGTCCCAGAAGGTCTCGGTGGGCTACCGCCGCGACTTTCAGGATGTTTACTTCACGAACTTCCAGATCTACGACGAGGTCTTCCTTCGCTACGCTGGGACCTACGTCGACCGGCTCACCCTCGCCGGCTCGCTCACGCGGCGGGTGGAGGACTTCGGTGGCACGGTCTCCCGCTCTGACCGCACCATCCGGCCCAGCGTCGAGGCGAAGTACCTCGTGCAGGACTTCCTCAACGTGAACGCGGCGATGTCCTGGACCCAGCGCACCAGCCCAGGCGGCACCGTCGCCGGCGAGACGGTCGAAGCCAACGATGCCGTCGGCTACAGCGACGTCAACCTGCTCCTCGGCGCCACCTTCACCTACTGAGCGCTCAGCCGCGGCCGTACCGGGGGGCGCGGGCCCAGCCGGCCGTGGTGCGGATGATCTCATCGAGCTGCAGGTAGCGGGGCACCCAGCCCAAGTCGCGGTTCGCCTTGGCGGCGACGGCGTAGAGCGCGGGCGGATCACCCGCGCGGCGGGGCCCCTCGATGCAGGGCACGGGCTGACCGACCACCCGCTCCACCGAGGCCAGCACCTCGCGAACCGAGTGTCCGCGACCGGTCCCCAGGTTGTAGGCGGCCCCCGGCGCGCCGGCCAGCAGGCGGTCCATCGCGCGCAGGTGGGCGTCGGCCAGATCGAGCACATGCACATAGTCGCGGATGCAGGTGCCGTCGGGGGTGGGGTAATCCGTCCCCATCACCGTGATCGGCGGGCGCTGGCCATAGGCGGCTGCGAGGCAGAGCGGGATCAGGTGGGTCTCTGGATCGTGGGCCTCGCCGTTGAGGCCATCTTCGGTGGCGCCCGCGGCGTTGAAGTAGCGCAGGGTCGTCGCGCGGATCGCCCCCTGGGCCCGGCAGGTGGCCAGCACCGCCTCGATGATCGCCTTGCTCTCGCCATAGGGGCTGATCGGCTGGTGGGGGTGATCCTCGTCGAGGGGCAGCCGCAGCGGATCGCCGTAGATCGCACAGGTCGAGGAGAACACCAGCGACCCCACGCCCGCCTCCTCCATCGCCGCCAGGAGGGTGAGTGTGCCGGCCACGTTGTTGTCGAAATAGCGGATCGGCCGGGAGACGCTCTCGCCCACCAGGGACTTGGCGGCGAAGTGCAGCACGGCGTCGAAGGATCGCGAGGCGAAGATGCGCGCCAGCAGGGCCCGATCGCGTACATCGCCCACGATCAGCTCGCCCTGGACCGCCGCCGCGTGGCCGCTCGACAGATCGTCGAGGTTCACCACCCCATGCCCGGCCCCGAGGAGGGCCCGCGCCGTCACGCTGCCGATGTAGCCCGCCCCACCCACAACCAGAACCTGCGCCATGCCGCGCTCCCTGCCAAAACGTGGGCGCGAGCTCGCCCCAGTTGGGCGCCGCGCCAAAGGTGGAATCATCCTGCCAGACTTTATCTGATACCTTAGCGTGGAGGGTGACCTGTCAACCCTCCCTCGATAGGCTCTGCGCTCAGCTTATCGCGCTCCGCCGCTGCTCCACGCCGCGGATGCGCCGACCTCCTGCCCTCAGGTGATCCGGTGGCTCGCACCGAACCCGAAGCCTCCGCGCCCCTCGAAGCTCGCTCTGACCGCGGTCGCGGCGAGCGCGGCAGCGCCGATCGCGCCGACGAACGCAGCCCGCGCGGCGAACGGCCAACCAAGGGCGATCGCGCCCCCCGCGCCAGCGCCGATCGCCCCGCCAAGGCCCGCACCCGCGAGAAGCGGCCTGCCGCAATCGCTGCGCCCACCTGGTGGCCGCGCCTCCGCCAGCTCACCTACCTGGGCGGGATGCTGGGCTCGGCCTACACCTCGGTGGCCCTGGCCTCCTACAGCTCCACCGATTCCGGCTTCATCAAGACGAACAGCGGCAAGGTTGCCAACGCCGCCGGCCCCTTCGGTGCCGGGTTGGCCGATGTGCTGCTGGAGGTCTTTGGCTATGGCGCTGCCCTGGTGCCCCTTCTGGGCGTCGCTTTTGGGCTCAAGCTCGCCGGGCGCACGCTGGGCGGCATGGTGCGGGTCTCCGCCGGCGTGATCCTGGCCTGGGCTCTGCTCTGCGTGGGCGCCCTGGTCGCCCCGGCGGTGCCCGACGCCATCGCGCCGGGCGGCGTGGTTGGTCAGGCCTCCGTCGATGCCCTCACGTCGGTCGTCGGCCCCGCCGGCTCATGGATCACCCTCGCCGGCGTGATGATCTTCACCGGCACCTTCGTCGCCCAGGTCGACTGGGAGCGCGTCGCGGCCGGCATTGTCGGCTTCTTCGAGGGCCTCGTTCCCCGCATCGGCGCCGCCGGGGCCGCCGTCGGCCGCAGCGCCGTGGGCGGCATGCGCAGCGGCGCGTCGGCGGTCGCCGGCAAGGTCAAGAGCCTCTCCACCCCCCGCAAGCCCACCCGCGTGGCGCGCGGCGAAGAGGAAGAGGAGGGCGACGAGGAGTACGACTTCGCCTTTGAAGACCGCTCCGACCCATCGGGCGACGAGGAGTGGGAGGAAGAGGACGAGGACGACGAGGAGCTCGACGAGGACAGCGAAGAAGAGGAGTCCGATCCCCGCCCTGCCCGTCGCCCGGCTCGCGAGGAGCCCGAGCCCGCCGATCGTCCCAGCGATCGCACCCGCCCGGTCGACCGCTCCCTGGCCGAGGTGGAGTGGGAGCACACCGAGGCCCCCAAGGGTGCGTTGACGCGCCCGGCGCCCCTGATCAACGAGCCCATTGAGCCGACCCCCAGCGCCCTGCCGCCCGGCCACCCCGTCGCGCCGCCGCCCGCCGCCGCCCGCCCGCCCCGCAAGGCCGCCCCGGAGCTGCCGCCCAAGACCATCGCCCTCAACCCCAATCTCCTCGTGTCGGGCGGGGCGGATGACGGCGGCGCCGTCGTGCAGCGCCCCGATCGGGCCGCCTTCGAGCTGCCCCACCTCGGGCTCCTGGACGAGCACCCCCGCGACGTGGCCGAGGTCAACGAGATCGAGCTGCGCGCCACCGGCGACATCCTGGAGCAGAAGCTCAACGACTTCGGCATCTCGGGCGAGATCTCCGCCATCCGCCCCGGGCCGGTCATCACCACCTTTGAGTACCTGCCCGCCGCCGGCATCAAGCTCAGCCGCATCACCGCCCTCGAAGACGACATCGCCATGGCGCTCAAGGCCCTTTCGGTGCGCATCGTGGCCCCGATCCCCGGCAAGGGCGTGGTGGGCTTTGAGGTGCCCAACAAGAAGCGGCAGACCGTCTGGGCCCGCGACATCCTGGCCAGCGAGACCTTCCGCAAGATGAAGTTCATCCTGCCGATGGCGCTGGGCAAGAACGTCGAAGGCAAGCCCGAGATCGCCGACCTCGCCAAGGCGCCCCACCTCCTCGTCGCGGGCACCACCGGCTCCGGCAAGTCGGTCGGCGTCAACGCCATGCTCTTGTCGATGCTCTACACGCGCACCCCCGAAGAGCTGCGCTTGATCCTCATCGATCCGAAGATGCTTGAATTCGAGCTGTACCAGGACATCCCTCACCTCTTGCACCCCGTCGTCACCGACGCCAAGCTCGCCAGCGCCGCGCTCAAGTGGGCCTGCGACGAGATGGACGAGCGCTACCGGGCCATGGCCCGCTGGAAGGCCCGCAACATCGAGGGCTTCAACGAGCGGGTCACCCTGGAGCTGGAGAATTGGACCCCGGCCAAGGCCCGCCAATACGCCCCCTCGGACTGGCCCGAGCACGAGCCCATCCCCCGCCCCAAGAAGCTGCCCTACATCGTCATCGTCATCGACGAGCTGGCCGACCTCATGATGGTCGCCGCCAAGGACGTCGAGGTCAGCATCGCCCGCCTCGCCCAGAAGGCCCGCGCCGCCGGCATCCACCTCATCGTCGCCACCCAGCGCCCCGAGAAGACCGTCGTCACCGGCATCATCAAGGCCAACCTGCCGAGCCGCATCGCCTTCCAGGTGCGCAGCAAGCTCGACGGCCGCATCGTCCTCGATCAGGGCGGCGCCGAGACCCTCCTCGGCAAGGGCGACATGCTCTTCCTGCCGCCGAGCAGCTCCGACCTCGCCCGCATCCACGGCCCCTTCGTCGGCGACGAAGAGGTGCGCCGCGTCACCGACTTCCTCCGCGCCCAGGGCGCCCCGGAGTACGAGGCCGACATCCGCGTGGACGAAGAGGGCGCTGGCGACCAGGCCCTCTCGGAGGAGGACTACGACCCCCTCTACGACCTCGCGGTGGCCTACGTCACCCAACTCGGCAAGGCCAGCACCAGCATGGTGCAGCGCGAGTTCAAGATCGGCTACAACCGCGCCGCCCGCATCCTCGAGGTCATGGAGAAAGAAGGCGTGGTCGGCCCCGCCGACGGCGCGCGCCCCCGCGAGGTCCTGGTGCCGGGCGCCCGCTAGCTGAATCGCCGCAACCCGGGGTCGTCCGCTGCGTGGGACCCTTCGGTCCCGCCGGCTTGCGACCCCCCTCCAAGCCGGGTAGACCGGCCGGCTATTGCCGCCGCGAGGAGCTCTCCGTGCGCAGGTTCTTCACCGCCGCCTCTCTCATTGGCCTCCTGCTCTTCGCCCCGGCCGCCCCCGCCGCCGAGCCGCCTGACCCCGTCACCGCCACCGAGCTGGTGCGCGCGCTGGAGGGCACCTACAAGGGCGTCCAGAGCCTCAAGGCCGACTTCGTGCAGGTGCAGCGCAGCAGCGTCACCGGCGAGATCCGGCAGAAGGGCACCGTCCAGCTCAAGCGGCCGAAAAAGGCCCGCTGGGAATTCCAGGGCGGCGACGCCTCGACCTTCGTGACCGACGGCAAGACGATGTGGATCTACACCCCCGCCACCAAGCAGGTCATCGAGACCGCCGACGTGGGCGGCGGGGCGGGTGGCGGCATGACCGAGCTGCTCGACAGCCTGGAGAAGATCGACCAGTTCTTCACCACCACCCTCGTCGCCGGCGGCGACGGCAAGGGCTCCTACGTCGTCGACCTCGCGCCCAAGAAGGGCGGCCAGTTCAAGAAGATGTCGATCACCGTGAGCCGCAAAAAGTACGCTGTCGAGAAGGTCAAGCTGGTCGACCCGATGGGCAACGAGACCGAGCTCACCTTCAGCCAGCTCAAGCTCAACGCCGACGTCACCGACGCGGCCTTCACCTTCACGCCCCCTGCCGGCGTGACCGTGATCAAGGGAATGTGATGGAGCGGGTCCACCTCATCAGCCTCGGCTGCCCAAAGAACCGCGTCGACAGCGAGGTCATGATTGGAAAGCTCCAGTCTGGCCCCTTCGAGCTGGTCGACGACGCCGATGAGGCCGATGTCATCGTCGTCAACACCTGCTCCTTCATCCAGCCGGCCACCGAGGAGTCGATCGAGACCGTCCTCACCATGGCCGAGAAGAAGAAGGCCGGGAGCTGCAAGAAGCTGATCGTGACGGGCTGCATGGTGCAGCGCTACGGCCGCTCGCTCGAAGACGAGCTGCCCGAGGTCGACCACTTCCTCGGCACCGGCGAGTACCACCGCATCGAGGAGGTCATCCGCGCCCGCTCCGGCGAGATGGCCCGCTCCTACGTCGACATCCCGCTGTACCTCCCCGACGAGCTGGCGCCGCGCGTCAACTCCTGGAAGCCGCACAGCGCTTACCTCAAGATCAGCGAGGGCTGCGACCACCGCTGCGCCTTCTGCATCATCCCGACGCTGCGCGGCAAGATGCGCAGCCGCACCGTGCCGAGCCTCGTCGCCGAGGCCCGCCAGCTCGCCGAGCAAGGTGTCATCGAGCTCAACCTCGTGAGCCAGGACTCCACCGCCTACGGCCGCGATCTCGGCGACGGCAGCGACCTCGGCAAGCTCCTGCGCGCGCTCGCCAAGGTCGACGGCCTGCGCTGGATCCGGCTGCACTACGCCTACCCGATCGGCCTGCCCGAGAGCCTGCTCCGCGCCATCGCCGAAGAAGAGAAGGTGGTGCGCTACCTCGACATGCCGCTGCAGCATGCGAGCGGCCGGGTGCTCAAGTCCATGCGCCGCGGCGTCACCCGCGAAGGCCAGGAGCGGATCCTCGACCGGGTGCGCAGCTTTGTGCCCGACATCGCCATCCGCACCACCTTCATCGTCGGCTTCCCCGGCGAGACCGACGAGGACTTCGCCGAGCTCAACGACTTCGTGGCGGCCCAGAAGTTCACCCGCGTCGGCGTCTTCACCTACTGTCAGGAAGACGGCACCGAGGCCGCCGGCCTGCCCGATCAGGTGCCCGAGAAGGTGAAGAAGGCCCGCCAGAAGACCCTGATGAAGACCCAGGCGGGCATCTCCAAGGCCTACCACAAGGGTCTCGTCGGCAAGGAGCACACCGTGCTCGTCGATGGCCCGAGCGAGCAGAGCGAGCTGGTCTGGGCCGCCCATCTGCCGAGCCAGGCCCCTGATGTCGATGGCGTCGTCTTCCTCGACGAGGCCCCCGAAGATGTTCGCGCCGGACAGCTTCGCCGCGTGCGGATCACCCGCGTCTCGGACTACGATCTGGTCGGGCGGGTGGTCGATGGCGACGCCGCCCCCGACGCCCGCTGAGCCCCTGTCCCTGTGGAGCTGCCGATGAAGCGCCTCTGGCTCGCCCTGCCCCTCTTCCTGGGGGCCTGTTCCAAGGAGACCACCCAGGTCGTCAACGAAGGCGGCGGGGTCGACTCCGGCCCCTATGTCGATGAAGATGCGCCCGTGATCGAGCACATCCCCATCGAGACCAGCCAGACCTTCATGACCGCCGTGCGCATCACCGCGACGGTCACCGATGACTACGCTGGCGTCGACAAGGTCGAGCTCTTCTACAAGCGTGAAGACAAGGCTTCCTGGTCGACCGTGCCGATGCCTGTCACCGACGAGGCCAACGGCGTCTTTGCGGCCGACATCCCGGCCAGCGACGTGCAGAGCGGCGGCATGGACTACTACCTCCACGCCGTCGACAAGTCCGCCAACGAGGCCCAGATGCCGACGGAAGGCGAGGCGAACGCCTACCACTTCCGCATCGACGGCGGGTGAGGGGCCAGGACCACCGTGTCGCAACACCCCTGGTCGCTCTCGGTGGTCCTGCCGGCCTACAACGAAGCGGCGAACCTCCCCCTCAGCGTCGCGGCGACGGCCTCGGCCCTGCACGGCCTCGTGCGGGACTGGGAGATCCTGATCGTCGATGACGGCTCCGTCGACGCCACCCGCGAGGTCGCCGAGCAGCTCGCCGCCGCCGATTCCCGGGTCAAGGTGCTGCGCCACGGCCAGAACCGCGGCTACGGCGCCGCCCTGCGCACGGGCTTTCGCAACGCCAGCAAGGAGCTGGTCTTCTTCACCGACGCCGACAACCAGTTCGACGTGACGGAGTTGGGCGGCCTGCTGCCCCTGGTGAGCCGCTACGACATCGTCGCCGGCTACCGCGCCGTCCGCCAGGACCCCTGGAACCGCCAGCTCAACGCCCGGGCCTGGGGTCAGCTCGTCAACGCGCTGTTCGACCTCGACATCCGCGACGTCAACTGCGCCTTCAAGCTCTTCCGCCGCCGTGTGCTCGACCGGGTGGAGATCCGCAGCGACGGCGCCTTCGTCAACACCGAGGTCCTGGCCCGGGCGCGCGCCGCAGGCTGCACCATCCGCGAGGTGCCGGTGCGGCACTTCCCCCGCACCGTGGGCGAGCAGACCGGCGCCCGCCCCCGCGTGATCCTGCGCGCCTTCGCCGAGCTGGTGCGCCTCTACGGCGAGCTGCGCACCGCCTCGGCCCCCGAGCCCGCCCCCTCCGCCGAGGCGCTGCCCAGGCTCTCCTGAGGCGGCGTCAGCGTCGGACTGGCCGGGATCGTCGCCGGGGGGCCGACCAGGGCCTCGGGCCGGCCGGCCTCGCTGGCCAACACGAGGCGCCAGCCCTCCGCCTCGGCCCCCTCCAGCCAGGCCAGGAGCTGCGGCAGATCAGGATCCTCGGCCTCGATCAGCAGTCCGCCGAGGCCTACCGACAGGGCCTGATCCTGGGCGCGGCCCAGGGCCTCCATCGCGCCGAGCTGCCCGGGCCGCGCGGCGAAGAGCTCGACCCGGCCCATGTCCTCGGGCAGCGGCACCCCCCAACCCGCGGCGCCCACCGCCACCCCCATCGGCAGGGCCGGCACCGCCGTCGTGCCCCGATCCACCAGCAGGCCCGAGGCCCAGGGCACCGCCGCCACCGCGGGCGCGCCGACCTCCCCCTCGCCGCGTACATCGGCGAGGATCTCGTGGTGGTGCTGCATCCCGTCGAGGGCCACCCGCAGGGAGAAGGCGCCGAAGGGGATCACCGCGAGGCTCAGCGGCGCCGCGCTGCGCGGGATCGCCGAGGACTGGCGCCCCAGGCCCCCGATCACCACCACCAAGGCCGGCCGCTCCCGCCGATTGGGCGCGACGGGCGGCAGCACCCGCGGCGGGCTCGGCGCCAACAGGGTCAGGTGGTAGCGCAGGGCCGCCCCGACATAGAGCCGCAGCTCCACGTCCTGGCCCGACGGCGCCCCCTGGTAGGCCTCCACGCCGGCCGCCTGGGCCCGCGCCGCCGCCGCCGCCGCCAGGGGGAGGGGACCGCCGGCCGGCCGCAGGGTCGCCACAAAGGGAGGCGCGCCCTGGGGCCGCCATTCGAGGCCCCCCGCCGTCAAGAGGTCGGCGACGATCGCGTCGGCCGCGGTGCCATCGGCGGTCTCCGCTCCGACCACTGGCGCCACCGGGCTCGGGCGGAGGTTCAGCCAGAGCAAGGCCCCGACCAGCAGGAGGAGGACCCCCAGCGCCGCCGCCCGCATCAGGGCCCCGCGCGCAGGCGATCCCAGGCCGCGGCGAGTTGGGGATCGGCGGCGAGACGCTCGGCGAAAGCGCCGCCGCGGGGCGGGTCCACCTCGGCGGCCTCGGCGGAGAGCGCCGTGAGCTGCGCCTCAACGCGAGCCCGCTGCTCGTCGGTGGTGGCGATGCCGGCCAGCTCGGCGCGCAGCGCCACCACCGCGGGGCTCTCCACCCGGGGCCGCGGGACCCCCACATCGGGCACCAGCCCCTCGTGGTCGGCGATCGCCCGCCCGCTCGGCAGGTGGTAGCGCGCCACCGTCAGCTTGAAGGCGCTGCCATCCTCGAAGGTGCGGGTCTCCTGCACCGAGCCTTTGCCATAGGAGCGGCTCCCCACCAGGGTGGCCCGCTTGAGGTCTTGCAGCGCGCCGGCCACCACCTCCGAGGCCGAGGCCGAGCCGCCGTCGATCAGCACCACGACGCGACCCTGAAAGTCCGAGGGGCTGTCGGTGGACCGATCGGTGGCCGTCACCACGCCGCCGCGGCCCCGGGTCTGGATCAGGTCGCCGGCCGGCAAAAAGAGGTCGAGCACCGCCACCGCCTCGTCCATCAGGCCCCCGGGGTTGCCCCGCAGGTCGAGCAGCACGCCGGTGAGCGGCCCGCCGCTCTTCTGGGCGAGCTCGGAGAGCAGCCGCGCCGTGTCGGACCCCACCCGGCGGCGGAAGTTGCGCAGGTGCACCACCGCGAAGCCCGGCGCCGGCAGCTCGCCGTCCACCGCCACCTCGATCACCGCGTCGCGCACCACCACCACGCGCAGGGCCGCTCCCTCGCGCAGCAGCTCCAAGGCCACCGGCGTGCCCCGCTCGCCCTGCAGCAGGGTCATCGCCTCGTCGCGTGGCAGGCCGATCACGCTGCTGCCATCGACCGAAACGAGGGTGTCTCCCACCAAAAGCCCGGCCAGGGCCGCAGGCCCGCGCGGCACTACCCGGCTGATCCGCGCCCCCCGGGGACCCGCCTCCAGGTCGACGCCGATCGCCTCGGCCGCCCGCTCGGTGCGGGCGATGAAGCCGCCGTGGGTCTCCGGATCAAAGAAGAGGCTGTGCTCATCGAGCTCGCCCACCATGCCGCGCATCGCCCCGTAGAGCAGCGCCTCGCGGGAGACGGCGTCGACATGCCGCTGCTCGATGGTGATGAGCCCGCGGGCCAGGGTGTCGAGCCCCGCGTAGGGGGCCCGGCTGCGGGCCTGAAGCTGATCGGCCAGCGCCTTGCCCAGGCCCAGTCCGCCAAAGAGCACGAGGCTGACCAGGGCGAAGGCCCGTGGCGGGCTCATGGCGATCCCAGCCAGGGCAGGGGGTCTTGGGGGGTGCCGTTGTAGCGCAGCTCAAAGCCAAGCTGGTGGCCAGTGCCCTCGGTGAGCCCGGTGTTGCCGACAAAGCCCACCACCTCGCCCGCCGCCACCCCGTCGCCCTTACGCGCCTTGATGCCATTCATATGCGAGTAGACGGTGGTGTAGGCCCCGTGCTCCACCGCCACGGTCTGGCCGTAGCCCGGGACATAGGCCGCCAGCTTGACCACCCCGCCGCAGACCGACCGCACCGGTGTCCCCAAGGCCGCCGCCACGGCGATGCCCTTGCGCACCGCGCCGCCGCCGGCCATCGGATCGCCATAGCGGGCCACCACCGCGCCGCTGGCTGGCCAGGCCAGCCGGCCATGGCGCTCGCGAAAGTCCGGGCAGGAGGCATCTGCCGAAGCGGCCGATCGTTCCGGCTCGCTCACCGTCAGGCTCATCGAGGATCCGCTGCCCACCGGCCCCGCGTTCAGGCCCACGGTCGAGGGCGGCGGCGGCAGGGGGCGGATCGTATCGCCAAAGCTGCGCTGGGCCTGCTGCCACTCCCCGGCGAGCTGGCTCGTGAGATCCCGCCGGCTGCGGATCTCCAGCAGCAGCTCCAGCCGTCGGCTGCGCTGGTCCTTGAGCTCGGCTCCGCGGAGCTGCAACTCGGCCCGCTGGTTGCCCAAGGCCACGCTGTCGCGATCCAGGGCCGCCAGGGCGTCTTTGCGTTGGAGCTGGGTGGCCTGAAAGTCGCGCACCCGCCGGTTGAGGCCGCGGATGATCGCCAGCTCGTAAACCACAACCCGGCGCAGATCATCGGGGCTCTCGGTCCCAAAGATCATCCGGGCGAGGCCCCGGCGGCTGGCCTTGTAGACCGCCGCGAGCTGCCGGCCGAGGGTCTGGCGCTGGTAGAGCAGGCGGTCGTCGATGTCGGCCAGGGCCAGCAGGTGCTGCTGACGCCCCGCCTCCAAGGCCAGGACGTGCTCTTCGAGCGACAGGTGCTGCCCCTCCACCAAGGCCAGCTCGGCGTCGAGGAGCTGGATCTGGGCCAGCAGCCCGGGCTCGTCCACCGGCATGGAGCCCAAGGGCGCCCCACCCACCATCGGCGGCCCGCTCACCGTGAGGGGCGCCTGGGCCAGGGCGGCCCCCGTCAGCAGCAGGCCCAGCAGGAGGGAGGCGCGCATCAGGCCGCCTGGGCCCAGAAGCGCTGGACCGCCACCAGGGCCGCCCCCACGCCGAGCAGGACGCCGACCAGGGCCAGGGTGGCCAACATCTCGGGCGGCAGAAAGAGCAGCTCGGCCCCCGCGCCCATCTGAAATTGCGCCGCGAGGCGCGTGAACAGAATCTGGTGCAGCGCCCACAGGCCACCCATCGCGCCCGCCGCCCCAACGAGGCCCTGCACCACGCCCTCAAAGAGGAAGGGCGCCACGATGTAGCCGTGGGTGGCGCCCACCAGCTTCTGGATCTCCAGCTCGTCGCGCCGGTTGTAGACGATCAGGTAGATCGTGTTGGTCACCACAAAGAGCGCCGCCACCAGGATCAGCACGCCGAGCCCGGCGCCCAGCGCCTTGAGCATCGACAGAAAGCTGTTGAAGCGGTCGATCCACTCCTGGCCGTAGTCCACCTCGGGCAGCTCGGCGCTCTGGATGCCCGCCGCCCAGGTGTTCAGCTCGGCCTCGCTCATCTCCGCCGAGCGCAGGGTCACCTCCAGGCTGGCCGGCAGCACGCCGGGGCCCAACTCGGCCAGCACGGGCGCCACCTCTTCGACCTGGCTCGAGAGCCAGGCCGCCGCCTCCGCCTCGGAGACATAGCGGACCTGCGCCACCTGCGGATCCTTGGCCAGCTCGTCGCGCAGCAAGAAGCGCCGTGACTCGGGCACCTCGGGTGCGAAGTAGGCGCTGACGTGCACATCGCTGTTCCACGTGCTCACCAGCGCGTTGAGGTTCACCTGAACGGTGAGGTAGACCCCCATCATTAGCAAGGCCGCGCCGATGATCGCGGCGGCGACGCTGTTGAGGTAGGCGTTTTCGAGCAAGGAGCGCCGGGTGCGGCGCAGGATGTGCGGCAGGGTGCTCATGGCCCCCCCTCCGACAGGCGGCCGGCCCGAAAGCGCAGCACCCGAAAGGGAAAGCGCTGCATCAGCCCGGCGTCGTGGGTGGCCACCAGCACCGTCGTCCCGCGCAGGTTGATGGCCTGCAGGATCTCCATCACCTCGATCGCCATGGCCCCATCGAGGTTTCCGGTGGGCTCATCGGCGAGCACGATGGAGGGGTCGTTGACGATGGCCCGCGCCACCGCCACCCGCTGCTGCTCGCCGCCCGAGAGGGTCAGCGGCAGCTCATCCTGGCGCCCCCGCAGCCCGACGATGCTCAGCACTGCCGCCACCCGCCGGCCGATCTGTTCGCGCGGCGTGCCGATGACCTCCAAGGCGAGGCCGATGTTCTCGGCCACCGTGCGGCGGGGGATCAGCTTGAAGTCCTGGAAGATGATGCCCATGTTGCGGCGAAGCTGGTACAGCTCGGCGGAGCCCATCTTGGCGATGTCGATGCCACCGACCAGCATCTTGCCGCTGGTGGGGCGGATCGCCCCGTGCAGCAGCTTGAGCAGGGTGGTCTTTCCGGCGCCGCTGGGCCCGGTGACATAGACAAACTCGCCCTTGGCGACGTGCAGGTTGACGTCGTTCAGGGCGCTCTGGTCACCGTAGCGCTTGCTCACATGGTAGAGCCGGATCATCAGGGCATCGCGCGAGAGGGGAGGGGAGCGGACCCCAAGACCACGCTGCAGACCCGCAGCGTCGATCGCGCTGGGCTAACACGCGAGGCAGGAGAGGTGCGGGGATGCCAGAAGGGGACACCCTCGCGCGGGTCGCCGCCGTCCTCGGCCCCGCGCTGGTCGGCCAGATCCTGGTCGAGGTCGTCTTCGCCCACGCCGAGGGCGCCCAACGCCTCCACGGCGGCCGGGTGAGCCGGGTGTGGACCCACGGCAAGCACCTGTTCATCGAGGTCCTCGCCGCCGAGGCCTGGTGCTTGCATGTCCACCTGGGCATGACCGGTAGCTGGCACCTCTACCCCCGGGGCGCCCGCTGGAGCGCCGATGGCCTCGCCTTCACCGGCCTGCTGGTCACCGAGCACCACGAGGCCGTCTGCTTTGGCGCGCCCACCTTTGTGCTGGTCGCCGCCCAGGCCGCCCCTGCCGCGATCGCCCACCTCGGCCCTGACCTCCTCGACCCCTCCATCGATCTCGACGCCATCGTCGCCGCCGCCCAGGCCCTGCCCGAGCGGCCGATCTGCGATGTCCTGCTCGATCAGCGCATCGCCGCCGGCATCGGCAACATCTATAAAAACGAGCTGCTCTACTACTTTCGCTGCGATCCCACCGAGCCCGTCGGCGCCCTGCGCCCCGATGAGCTGCGGGCCTTCTACGAGAAGGCCGCCGCCTGGCTCGCCACCAACGTCGGGCCCGCCGGCCGCCGCACCACCGACGATCCGCGCCCCGGCCACGCACTTTGGGCCTATGGGCGCGCCGGCCGGCCCTGCGCCCGCTGCAACACCCCCTTGGAGCAGGCCCCCGTGGGCAGCCCCCCGCGGGTCACGACCGGGTGCCCCCGCTGCCAGCGCCGGCGGCGACGTTGACGGCCTGTTCTGCACTGGCTAAGCGGGGCCGTTCCCGAGGATCCGCCTTGCGCCAGCGCGCACCGCGTCGGATCCCGGCGGCGGGCCCCGTCCCGCTGCTCTCCCGCCTCTGGAGTCTCCCCATGGTCCGCATTCGTCTGGCCCGCTTCGGCCGCAAGAACCTCCCCCACTACCGCGTGGTGGCCACCGACAGCCGCAGCCCCCGCGACGGCCGCTTCATCGAGCAGCTCGGCCACTACAACCCCAAGGGTGAGACTGGCGCCACCCTCGACCTCGCCCGCATCGACTACTGGATCGGCACCGGCGCGGTCCCCTCCGACACCGTGTCGGATCTGATCGCCAAGGCCCGCAAGGCCTCCCAGCCGGCGGGCTGAGCCGTGAAAGATCTGGTCCAGTTCATGGTTAAGCCCCTCGTTCGGCACCCCGACGAGGTGAGCGTCAACATGGTCGAAGGCGCCGCCTCCGTCCTGCTCGAGCTCCGCGTTCACCCCGATGATCTCGAGGCGGTGCGCGGTCCACGGGGCGCGGTGTTCCACTCCATGCAGCAGGTGCTCGCCATCGCTGGCGGCGCCCGCAAGCCGGTCCTGGATCTCATCGACGCCCGGTTCCGCGCCGACGAGGAGTAGGGCGTGGCCGACGAGGTTCACCTCGGGCATGTCAGCGGGGTCTTCGGGGTGCGCGGCGAGCTTCGGCTCTTCCTGCACAACCCGCAGACCGCGCTCTTCAGCGAGCCCGCTCCCGTGTTCCTCCTCCTGCCCGACGGCTCCCGGCAGCGTCGCACGCTGGTGATCCGGTCGGGCGCTGGCAAGCGCATCCTCGGCAAGCTGGAGGGCGTCCACAGCCCCGAGGCGGCCGAGGCCTACATCGGCGCCGAGCTGCTCATCGATCGCGCTGAGCTTCCGCGCTTGCCCGAGGGCGAGCACTACCTGGCGCAGCTCATCGGCACGCCGGTGGTGAACGCATCGGGCGAGGCGCTCGGCACTCTCTCCGACATCGTCACCGGCGAGGTCGACATGTGGGTGATCGACGGTCCGGAGGGCGAAGAGCGCTTCCTGCCGGCCCTCAAGGCCCTGATCCTCGCGGTCGAGCCGGGGGTGAAGATCACGGTGGTCGACGGGGCTGGAGAGCTCATCTAGCGGGGAGCAGCGGTGCGCATCGACATCCTCACGCTCTTCCCTGCGATGTGCGCCGGGCCATTGGGCGACAGCATCATCGGGCGCGGCCGGCGCAACGGCCTGCTCGACATCGAGCTGGTCGACCTGCGCCCCTTCGGAAAGGGGCGCCACCGCAGCGTGGATGACACCCCCTACGGCGGCGGCAGCGGCATGGTGATGCGGGTCGACGTGCTCGACGAGGCGATCGCCTCGGTGCGCCGCCCCGAGAGCCGCGTGATCCTGATGGACCCCGCCGGCGCCCCCTTCACCCAGGCCGTCGCCGATCGCCTCGCCACGCTGCCCCACCTCGTGCTGCTCTGCGGGCACTACGAGGGGGTCGACGCCCGCGTGCGCGAGCACCTCGTCGACGAGTCGCTCTCGATCGGCGACTATGTGCTCACCGGCGGCGAACTGGCCGCCTTGGTGATCGCCGATGCCGTCGGGCGGCTCGTCCCCGGGGTCCTCGGCAACGCCGACAGCCTCACCACCGAGAGCTTTCGCGCCGGGCTGCTCGAAGCCCCTGTCTTCACCCGCCCCTTCGATCACCGCGGCTGGACCGTGCCAGAGGTCTTACGCGGAGGGAACCACGCCCAGATCGAGGCCTGGCGAAAGGCCGAGTCCGAGGCCCTCACCCGTCGGGTGCGGGCCGATCTTCTCCCACCGGGCTCCAAGGGCTCGGCTTGACACTCCCTGGCCGCGCCGCTACTTGGGCGCGCTCAATTTCAAGAGGTTCCCCATGTCCATGACCTTCGCCGAGCTCGAGAAGGGTCTCGCCCCCGTCAGCCGCGACACCAAGCTCCGCACGGGCGACACCGTCCGCGTGCACGTCAAGATCCAGGAGGGCAACAAGACCCGCGTCCAGATCTTCGAAGGCACGATCATCCGCATCCGCAACGGCGGCATCCGCACCACCTTCACGGTGCGCAAGACCTCCTTCGGCGTTGGCGTGGAGCGCATCTTCACCCTCTGCAGCCCCTGGATCGAGACCATCGAGGTCAAGGCCCACAACATCGTGCGCCGCTCCAAGCTCTACTACCTGCGCGACCGCGCTGGCCGCTCGGCCCGCCTGCGCGAAGAGCGCAGCCGCAAGTAGGTGCGAGGCGCCGACCCCCAGGCGCGTCGGCGCGCCCGTCTCCGGGGCATCTCGGGCGAAGACCGCGTCGCGGAGCTGCTGGCCGATGAAGGCTGGTTGCTCCGCGATCGCAATTGGATCGGGGGTGGCGGCGAGCTCGACCTCATCGTCTGCCGCGACGGCTGCTGGCGCATGGTCGAGGTGAAGACGCGCGACCCCGAAGACCTCGACGGCCTGGAGGCCATCGACGCCCGCAAGCAGCGCAAGCTCCGCAGCGCCGCCGAGGCCTACCTCGCCGCCCTGAACGAGCCGGTGGTCGAGGTCGCCTTTCTGGTGGCCCTCGTGGAGGGCGCCACCATCCGCCTCTACGACGACGCCTTTTAGGGCATACCCGCCGGGCTCTCGGCCTCACGCGCCGCTGCCTGGGCCTTGAGGCCATCGAAGAGCGGGTCGCGGGCGCGGAAGCGCAGGGTGGTGTTCACCCCCCAGGCCAGATCGCCCAGGTTGGTGTGCACATTGTAGAAGTGCTCGGCCGTGCGGGGCGACATCAGGCCCACGTCGCCGCCCACGTTGAGCTGGACGAACTCCATGATCCGCCAGTTCACGCCCATGCCGGTGGTGACGGTGGTGGATTCCGACTCGGTGGCCGCCACGCCCTCGGAGGCCGACAGGGTGGAGGGCAGGTAGGTGCCGCTCGGGATGTCTTGCCAGGAGCGGTAGGTGACGGTGGCGTGCAGGTCGATGGAGGCCTGGGCCCCCTGGCTGCCCCAGGAGCCGGCCATCAACTCGGTGCCGGCGCGCAGGGTGGTGGTGGAGGCCGGACGGACCTCCATGCCCCGCGCGACGGTGACGCCGTTCTCATCGACCACATCGGTGGTGATGCGCCCGCTGCGGGTGAGGTCGGCCACGAGGTAGGGCTCGGCCCAGTCATAGGTGGTGGACCAGGCGGTGCGCATACGGAAGGCCGGCGCACCGGGCCCGCCGCCGAGCTTGTTGTTGTCGCCCCAGGTCCAGAAGTTGGACTTGTCTTTGAAGCGGTAGCCGAGCTCCACCATCCAGGAGGAGCGGTCGCCGCGGCTGGAGAAGACCTCCTCGTGGAAGGGCGTGCCGCGCAGGCCGATCCAGGTGCCTTCGAGCCCGCTGCCCTTGCGATCTTCGGGGTCGGCGATGCGCCCCGCTTCGAGCATGGTGCCGCTGTCGGTGAGCGGATCGTAGATCATGCCGTAGGTGTCGGTGTAGCGCACGGTCTCAGACAAGGTGTGCGGCAGCTCGAAGAAGGCGGCCAGACCCTTGTAGTAGGTGAAGGTGCCCCGCCAGGTCAGGGTGTGATCGGCGATGCGCCGCGACCCCACCTCGGTGTCTGCCTCCAACAGCGTGCCGGACTCCGCGGCGAAATCGTAGCGAAGCTCCAGATCCCCACGCAAGGCCGGGGCGATCTCGGTGACCTCGGCGGCCAGGGCGGCGGGGATCGACAGCAGGAGTGCGCTCGAAATCATGGACGGCAGACCTCGGCGCGGAAGGTACGTTGCTATTGCGCCGGGGTCAAGTCACGGACCGGCTGATCCGCCGCCCCCTCAGCGCTCCTCGCGCAGGCCGTACTCCTTCATCTTGAGCTGCAGCCCCTTGCGGCTGATTCCCAGGCGCTTGGCCGCGTGGGTGACGTTCCCGCCCTCTCCTTCGAGGGCCCGCTGGATGCGCGCCCGCTCCAGGCGCATGGTGTTCTGGCGCACCACATCCTTGAGGTTGGGCTCGCCCTCCAGGGCGCTCGTCGTCGGTGTTGGGCTGGCCTCAACGCCGAGCCCATCGCCCAGATCGCCCGGCGTGATGGTGTCGCCGGGGCAGAGCAGCACGGCCCGCTCCATCACGTTCTCCAGCTCTCGGATGTTGCCCGGCCAGCGCCAGGCACAGAGCACCGCCATCGCCTCGGGGCCGATCGCGCGCACATCGCGGCGCAGGCGCTGGTTGCAGCGCTGGAGGAAGTGCTGGGCCAGCAGCGGGATGTCCTCGGCGCGATCGCGCAGGGGCGGCAGTCGAAAACGGATCACGTTGAGGCGGTAGAAGAGGTCTTCGCGAAAGCGCCCCTCGCGCACGTCGCGCTCGAGATCACGGTTGGTGGCCGCGACGAGGCGCACATCCACGGTGATCTTGCGGGCGCCCCCCACGCGCTCGAAGCTGCGATCCTGCAGAACGCGCAGCAGCTTCACCTGCAGGTCGCGGGGCAGCTCGCCCACCTCATCCAGGAAGAGCGTGCCGCCGTCGGCCAGCTCCACCCGCCCCTGGCGGCTCAGCACCGCCCCGGTAAACGCGCCCTTCTCGTGGCCGAAGAGCTCGCTCTCAAAGAGGTTCTCGGGGATGGCCCCGCAGTTGACCTGAATGAAGGGCCCAGCGGCCCGGTCGCTCTGGGTGTGCAGCGCCCGCGCCACCAGCTCCTTGCCCGTGCCGCTCTCGCCGGTCACCAAAACGGTGCTGGGCGAGGGCGCCACCCGGCCGATCAGCTCGTAGACCGCGCGCATCGGCGGCGTGCGGCCGATGATCTCAAAGCGGCCGGCCGGATCGTCTTGCAGACGACGACGGCTCGCCTCTTCGGTGCGCAAGGCGGTGCCGACGATGGCGCGCAGCTCGTCCTGATCGAAGGGCTTGCAGATGTAGTTGAAGGCGCCCGCCTTCATCGCCACCACCGCCGAGTCCACCGTGCCGTGGGCGGTGATCAGGATCACCGGCAGGCCGGGGTGGTTGGTGCGGCACCAGGAGAGCAGCTCCATCCCGTCGACCTTCGGCATGCGCAGGTCGGAGATCACCAGGTCGAAGGGGTCCTGATCGAGGCGATGAATGGCCATCGCCCCGTCTTCGGCCGTGTCCACCTCATGCCCTTCACGGGCGAGCAAGGCCGACAACACCTTGCGGATGGACAGCTCGTCATCGACCACCAGAATTCGCTTCTTTCGGCTCATGGCCACTACGCGCCTTGGGCGCGAGCCCGCGGCCCCGGTGGGGTGGTGCCCACGATGAGCCCCCCATCGGCGCGCCGATCTCGCCGCCGCGCCGGCTTTATCACTTTGTGTTCCCTTGTGCCGATCTCGCGCCAAGGCGCTATCCTGGGCCCCGCGCCCGCATTGGAGACCCCATGACCCGTGCCCGCTCCGCCACACCCCTCCGCTGGCTCCGCCTCGCGGCCCTCGCCATCGGCCTCGGCGGCGCCTTGCTGAGCCCTCCGGCCGAGGCCGCCGGCGAGGTCGCCCCCGCCTTCACCCTGCGCGACATCGACGGCAAGACCGTCAACCTCGCCGATTACCAGGGCAAGGTGGTGCTGCTTCAGTTCTGGGCCACCTGGTGCGGCCCCTGCCAGGCCGAGATGCCGCACCTGCAGAAGATGTACACCGAGTTGGGCCCCAAGGGCTTCGTGGTGCTCAGCATCAGCATCGACGACGCCCGCGCCAGCTCGATGGTGAAGCCCATCATCAAGAAGAACGGCTACACCTTCCCCGTGCTGCTCGACAAAGACACCAGCGTGGTGACCAAGTACAACCCCACGAAGTCGGTGCCCTACGCCGTGGTGGTCGACAAAGCCGGCAAGATCGCCAGCGTCCACCTGGGCTACAATCCCGGCGACGAAGTGGCGCTCAAGTCCGAGATCAGCGCCCTGCTGGCCGCCCCGTGATCGTCGCGGCGCTGATCTTCGCGGGCACCGCGGGCGCCGTCGAGCTGGAGGGCGATGGCCTCCTGGCGGGCGCCTCGGTGCAAACCACCAACGAGCTGCACATCCGCTACTACCGGATGGCCCGCCCCGAGCCTGGCTTTGAGGCGCAGTTCCCCAACCTGCACGATTATGTCGAGCAGGTCGACCGCATCAACCTGCTGATCAGCAAAGACAGCCTCACCATCGGCGCCACGGTCGATCAGGTGGCGCTGTTCTCCAACCGCTACATCCTCGACGGCGAGATGATGCACTCCTGGCCGCTCTACCAGGATGACGTGCTCTCCCCCTTTGACGACGCCCTGGTGCGCCTGGAGAAGCTCTACGTTCAGCGCCGCTTCTCGGCCGTCGAGCTGGCTGCCGGCGATGTCTACGCCAGCTTTGGCCGCGGCATCGCGCTCAACATCGTCAAGAACACCGATGTCGACGTCGACACCTCTCTACGGGGCGCCAAAGCGGTGGTGCGGGCCGGCCAGTCCGACCTCTCCTTTGTCACCGGCCTCTCCAACCCCCAGTGGATCAGCGTCACCAACGCCAACCTGAGCATCAACCAGGATCCCCGCCACATGGTCAGCGGCGCCCGGTGGGAGCGCTTTGGCCTCGGGCCCGTCAACGCCGGCGCCCACGCGGTGGTCTACCGCTTTGCCCGCCAGGAAGACGAGGGAAAGCCCAGCCTGCTCCGCTACGAAGAGCCGCTCGACGCGCAGGTCGCCGGCCTCACCCTGGAGGCCCCGGGCATGGGCGGCCTCGATCTCTACGCCGAGGCCGACTACTTCCGCTACCCCGGCGCCGAGCTGCGAGACCCCGAGACCGGCGCCGACGATGCCTACGCCGCCTACGCCTCGGTGGCCGCCTACCCCGGCCGCCTCGCCCTGCTGCTCGAGGGCCGGGCCAGCAAAGACAGCGAGCGCATCAACACCTTCACCACCCCCGAGGGCTGGGAGGTCGCCACCATCCCCACCTTGGAGTACGAGCGGGTGATCACCGAGGATGGCGCCGCCGCCGTCAACTCCAACGATCTGACCGGCGCCCGCCTGCGCGCCGACCTGCGCACGAAGTGGGAGGGCGTGGTGCCCTACGCCTCGGTGGCCGCCTTCCGCGACGAAGACCTCGGCGGCGTCCACTTCAACACAAGCCCCGAGACCATCGGCCACGCCATGCTCGGGGTCTCCCGCCTCGGCCATGAGCTGCTCTTTCGCCTCAACGCCGGCTACCGCCAGGATGTGCGCGACGAGGCCGCCGAGGGCGCCGACGAGCTCCTCCACTTCGACGGCGACGTGCACTTCCCCCTCTCCGAGCACCTCGCCCTGGAGCTGGCCAGCGACGCCAAGCGCTTCTCCTGGGGCAACAACCTCTCCCAGCAGACCGACTTTGGCGAGCTGTCCAACTCCGTGTCTGTCTACTACAAAGAGAAGCTGATCGGCATCCTCTACCAGGATTGGAGCGACAACGAGCTCATCCAGAGCGAGGGCAACCTCTCCAAGGATGTCTATGGCGCCGCCGAGATCCGCTACAAGCCCAACAGCAGCAGCACGCTGGCGCTCTTTTATGGCGCCTACAAGGCGGGGATTCGGTGTTCGGGTGGCCAGTGCCGCCAGCTCCCTGGCTTTGACGGCGGCCGCCTCTCGTTCCAGACCACCTTTTAAGCCCGGCGGCGCGCAAGAAGCGCCGGCCCGTCGGTGTCCTCACAGCGGCGTAACAGCCCCTCTGCTACAACATCGTCATGGTCAGGGCCCCGCGGCCCGGCCCGGAGAGTGGATATGACCCGAGTTCTGTGCGCAATGGTGGCCCTCCTGGTCAGCGGTTCGGCCAGCGCCGATGTGTTGAAGGGCACCAACGCCAACGCCTCCTCCGCCGAGCCCGAGGCCAACGGCGTCAGCTACGAGGCTAAGAACATCGCCGACGGCAAGGCCAGCTCGGTCTGGTGTGAGGGCGTGTCGGGCTCGGGGCTCGGCTCCTGGGTCTCGGTCGACGTCGCCGACGGACCCAAGCCCGTCACCGCGCTGAAGATCTGGAACGGCCATTGGTACTCGGCCGACTTCTGGCAGCGGCACAACCGGGCCAAGGAGATCGAGGTGGAATTCTCCGACGGCAGCGTGGAGAAGTTCACCCTCAAGGACGAGCAGGCCCCCGAGGTCATCCGCTTCAGCAAGCCGGTGACCACCGGCTCGATCAAGGTGAAGGTGAAGAGCGTCTACAACGGCAACACCTTCAACGACACCGTCATCTCCGAGATCCAGCTCCAAGACGACGTGCCCAGCACCCGCTTCGCTGTCACCGCCTTCAAGGCGTCGAGCACCTACCCCTCTGACGCCGACGGCAACTACGAGGCCGCCAACGTCGACGATGGCCTGCTCGACACCATGTGGTGCGAGGGTAACAAGTCTGGTGACGGTACCAATGACTGGCTGGAGCTCACCTTTGGCGGCGCCAAGCCCATCACCAAGATGAAGGTGCGCAACGGCAACGCCTACTCTTCGAGCCTCAACATGAAGAGCAACCGCGCCAAGACGGCCACCTTGACCTTCGCCGACGGCTCGAAAGAGACGGTGACCCTGAAGACCAACCCCTTGGAGCAGGAGCTGACCTTTCCGGCCCACACCTCCACCAAGGTCAAGATCACCTTTGACTCGATTCAGCGCGGCTCCGACGCCAACCTGAACGATCTCTGCGTCTCTGAGCTCTCCTTCTACCCCTGACGCGCCCCTCCCTGCGCAAAGAGAGCCCGCCATGCGCGTTGGCCCCTCGCTGCTGCTGATGCTCGGACTGTTCGCCTGCCGAAACGACAACGAGGTTATTCGGCAGGTGGGCAGTGACCTCTTTTACCAGGTGCCCACCGATCAGGTCGACATCCTGTGGGTCACCGACAACAGTTGTTCGATGGCCGACGAGCAGGCGGCTATCGGCGCCAAGTTCGAGTCCTTCATCGGCTCGATCGTAGACAGCAACATCGACTTCCACATCGGCGTCATCACCACCGATCTCGTCGCCGCCGATCAGGCCGGCAAGCTCCAGGCCCCGGCCGACGAGCCGCTCTACCTCGACGCCAACGTGCCCGACTACGCCGGGCGCTTTCGCGAGCGCATCTCCGTGGGCACCCAGGGCTCGGATCGCGAGGCCGGCATCGACGCCGCCTTCCAGGCCCTCTCCCAGCCCCTGGTGAGCGGCTTCAACGAGGGCTTCCGCCGGCCCGAGGCCACCCTGTCGATCATCTACCTCTCCGACGAGAACGACTGCACCGATCGCGGCGGCCTCTCGGAGTTCGAAGACGGCAAGGCCTGCTACGAGCATGGCGACCAGCTTACGCCGGTGAAGACCTTGATCGACGACTACAAGGATCTGGCCGAGGGCGAAGCCCGCTTGCTCGTCAGCTCGATCGTCGGCCCGGAGATCAGCGAGGGCTGCGACGGCGCCAAGCCAGGGCCCCGCTACAGCGCCATGGCCGAGGCCTTTGGCGGCGTGCAGGGCAACATCTGCGCCCAGGACTTCTCGGCCATCATGACCGAGTTGGGCCTGCAGGTCTCCGGCACCCTCACCAACTTCCAGCTCTCGCAGCCCGCGGTCAAAGACAGCATCGCCGTCTGGGTGGATGAGGTGGCTGTGCCCGAAGACCCGGACAATGGCTGGACCTATGACGAGGCCTACGCCATCCTCTACTTCCACGGCGCGGGGGTGCCGCCCCGCGGCTCCGCGATCCTGGTGGAGTACGAGATCGCCGGCCCCGGCTAGGCCATCCGGGCGGTGGTGGGCCCGGGGCGCTTGGATTATGCGCCTCCGCCCGGAGGTCTCATGTCTGTCCCCGCCCTCGCCCCGCCCACGGTGTACGGTTCTGGTCCCCACAAGGTGCTCGCCCTGCATGGCTGGTTCGGCCACGCCGGCGCCTGGGGCCCCATGGTCGAGCACATCGACCCGGCCCGCTTCACCTTCGCCTTTGTCGACAACCGGGGCTACGGAAAGAACATAGGTGTAACCGGCAGTTACACCGACGAGGAGATCGTGGCCGACGCGATGGCCGCCGCGACTGCCCTGGGGTGGGAGCGCTACGCTGTGTTGGGGCACTCGATGGGTGGCATGTTCGCCCAACTGCTCGCCGCCCGCGACGCCGGCCGGGTGAGCGCTGTGGTCGGCCTCTGCGCCGTGCCCGCCTCGGGCTACCCCTTCGATGAGGCCAGTTGGGGCTTCTTCGCCAGCGCCGCCGCCAGCGCCGAGGTCCGCTACGCCATCCTCGACCTGACCACCGGCAAGCGCCTCGGCGCCACCTTCTTAAACGCGTTGCTCCGCTCCTCGCTGGCCCACAGCACCGAGGCCGCCTTTGCCGGCGCCCTGGTGGCCTGGGGGCGCACCGACTTTTCAGCCGAGTTGGCTGATGTTCGCGTGCCCGTGCATATCTTCGCCGGGCAACACGATCCGGCCGTGGGCATCGCCCTGCTCGAGGGCACCACCCAGCGCCACCTGCCGCAGGCCGAGGTGGAGGTGCTGGCCAACAGCGGGCACTACCCGATGTTTGAGGTCCCCGCCTTCCTCGCCGCCCGCCTGGAATCGCTCCTCGCGGTGTGACGCGCGTAACATCTCATGTAACGCGGTGTTACGCGGGTCTTCTCGCGTCGCGCCAGGCCTGGGCCCGTCGGTAGAGGCCCTCGGCCACCTCGGGGTGCAGCAGCACCGGGTAGGCCGCCAGGGCCACCCAGGAGAAGGCGTCGATCTCCATCATCAGGGCGATGCCGACGTGAAAGCTGGCCCCCACCAGCAGGGTGGGCAGCGACAGCCGGCGAAAGAGGATGAGGAGCGGAAAGAAGGCCTCGAAGATCACGGTGATCCAGCCCATCGGCGCCGTGAGCCAGCGCTGGCCGCTCACCCAGGCGCCCAGCGGCTTCACGCCAAAGTGCAGGTCGACGAGGTGGTGCTGCAGCACCGAGCCGTCGATCCAGGCCGGTTCGTGCAAGGCCTTGAGCCAGCCCGTGGAGCCATACATCGCCATGAAGACCAGCAGCAGCACATAGCGGGCGAAGGGGCTGCGCCACTTCTCGGTGAGGGTGCGCTCGCCGATCGGCGCGAAGAGCAGGGCCAGGGCCTCCCAGGTGAGCAGCCGGTGGTAGGCCTTGGTGTTCATCGCCTCGGCACCCAGGTAGACCCAGAGACAGACGAGGTAGAGCAGCAGTCCCGGCCGCGCCAGGCGACCGCCCCAGCCCAGCGCCAGCAGGCCCAACACCGCGCCGCCCCACCAGCCCCAGGCCTCGGCGAGGGTGGGGTGGTAGACATCGTTCAGGCGCAGCGGCGGATGTGAGAAGACGGCGTCCTGGGCGCCGTAGGCATCCTCGATAAAGCGCGCGGTGGGCACGATGGTGATCAGCGCCGCCGCGACGTAGGCGAGGCGCATCGCCGTCCAGCCGCCCGCCCACTGGGGCGCAAAGAGGCGCGCCAGCAGAGCCTTCATGGCCGCACCCCCGCCGGCAGCGGCGCCGGCTTTGAACAGTCCCAGACCAGGAGCTGCTCGCGGCTGAGGCCACGGCTGCGGGGTTGTTCGACGCTGCCCACGGTCTTGCGCCAGCGCACCACGAAGAGCCGCACCGCCAGCGGCGCCTCGCCGCGGGCCTTGAGCCGCCCGCAGGTGGCAGAGGCCAGGATCTGCCGGTGGGTGGGGCTGGCGCGGATGGCCGGGTCTTCGTAGCGATAGCGCGAGTCCCAAATCGCCGGAAAGAGCGTGGGCATGTCGATCAGCGTCCAGGCACCATCGGCGCCTTGGGACTCCAACTCGGTGGTGGCCTGGGTCACCGACTTCTCGGTGAACATCTGGAATGCGCTGAAGCGGATGAAGGCGCCATGCTCACGGTAGAAGGCGTCTTGCTGCTGGTTGAGGGTGTAGCGGTAGCAGAGCGCGAACCACCCCCCCAAGGCCAGCAAGGCCAGGGCGGCGGGCACCTGGAGGACGAAGGGGAGGGTGCGGGCGTCGCGCATGGCCTCCCCGTTAACCAGCGCCTTCGCCGGTCGGGCTGACCCGCCGCACCCGCGCTCCGATCTGCGCCGCACCTGGAGCCCCGCTTGACCCTCGCCTGCCGACCGGGCTGCGCCGCCTGCTGCATCGCCCCCTCGATCTCCTCGCCGATGCCGGGCCACCCCCAGGGCAAGCCGGCCGGTCAGCCCTGCGCCAACCTCCTCGACGACCGGCGCTGCGGCCTCTGGGGCCACCCCGACCGTCCGGCGGTCTGCGCCAGCCTGCGCCCCGAGCCTACGATGTGCCTGGACAGCGCCGAAGCCGCTCTGGCCGGCCTGCTGGCCTTGGAGCGCGCGACCTGTCCGGATGTCGACAGGATGTAACAAGCGTTACGATTTCTGTTACGGCTGTAACAACACCTTGATGCTGCCGGGCGCCGCCGCCTCGGCCATCGCCTCGACCCCCGCCGAGAGGGGCCGACAGGCGGTGATCAGCGGCCGGGGATCCACCAGACCGGCCGCCAGCAGGCGCAGGGCCGGCGCGAAGGGGCCGCAGCGCGAGCCGATCACCCGCACCTCGTCGATCACCCAGCCGTTGGTGGGCGGCGGAGCGAGGTCATGGGTGGTGGTCTTCAGCACCACCGTGCCTTCGGGCCGCACCAGCCGGCTGGCGAGTCCCAGACCGGCCGGGTTGCCAGTGCAGTCGACCACCACATCGGCCCCGCGTAGATCATCGGCCTCGTCCAGGCGCACGCCGGCCACGGCAGGCGGCAGCAGGGCGAGGGGCCCCTCCCGCCGCGAGATCCCCGTCACCGAAGCGCCCGTCAGCGCCAGCACCCGCGCGCAGAGCTGGCCGAGGCGCCCCAGGCCCAGCACCAACACCCGATCGCTGGGCCGGATGTGGAGCTGCTCCACGATGCGGCAGGCCGCCGCCAGGGGCTCCACGAAGACCGCGGCCTCATCGGGTACGCCGGCGGGGACCCGGTGCAGGTTGCCCACCGGCAAGCGGGTGTGGGTGGCGAAGGCCCCGTCCCGGCCGACGATCCCGAGGACCGTGCGCTGAGAGCAGTGGTGCGGGCGGCCTTGTTGACAGCTGTCACACCGACCACAGGCGCAATTGATGTCGCCCACCACCCGGGCCCCCACCCAACTCGAGTCGGCGGCCGCCTCGACGGTGCCCACCCACTCGTGGCCCAGCACCCCCGAGAAGCCCATGTAGCCGCGGGTCAGCTCGAGATCGGTGGCGCAGATCCCGGCGAGGTGGACGCGGATCAGCGCCTCGCCGGCCGCTTCGGGCATCGGGTGGTCGCACCGCAGGCGCAGGCTGCGTTCCGAGAGGGTGAGGGCCAGCATCGTCGCTCCAGGCGGGCCCTCCGCGTAGCCCGTGTTCGCCAGGGCGCCCGGCGCGCCAGCGCTGCCTTTTTCGGCTACGGTGGGGCGATGCTGGCGTTCTTCCTTCTCCTGCTTGCCTGTGGTGAGGCTCCGGTCGCGCCTGTCGCCGAGGTGGCGGAGATGGATACCGGCGACGCGCCCGCCCGCCTGGAGGCCTCGCTCCTGCTGGCCCGCCGCTCCCTCGATCTGCGAGGTCGGCGGCCAACCCTCGACGAGCTCGACGCGGTGGAGGCCGATCCCGCCGCCCTTGACGCCCTCACCGCGGCCTACCTGGACGATCCGGCCCTGCCCCAGCAGATGGCCTGGCTCTGGAACGACAGCCTGCACACCGCGATCTGGCCCTCCACCTACACGCGTTTTGGCGCCTGGACCCCTGAACAGTGGTCGGCCGTCGGTCAGGAGCCGCTGCAGATCATCGCCGCGGTGATCGCCGAAGACCGGCCCTTCACCGAGGTGGTCACCGAGGGCCGCACCCAAAGCAACGCCTCCCTGCGCGCGCTCTATGGTCTCTCGGGCGAGGGTGAGGGCTGGACCTGGACAGACTATCCAGACGGCCGGCCGATGGCGGGGCTGCTCTCCACCAACGTGATGTGGCTGCGCGTCACCGCCGACGCGGTCAACTACAACCGCGCCCGCGCCAACGCCCTCGCCCGCACCCTGCTCTGCGCCGACTTCCTCGACCGGCCAGGCTCCTTCAGCTTTGACATCGATCCCTCTTCGCTCAGCCGGGTGGAGCGCGCCGTCGCCCTGGAGCCGGTCTGCCTCTCCTGCCACGCCGCCCTCGACCCCCTGGCCAGCCTCTTTGGCGGCTTCGCCGAGCGCAGCGACAGTCAGCCGCTGCCTGGCTACCTGCGCTACAGCGCGCGCAGCGCCGACTGGTTCGCCGCCCGCCAGCCGCCGGCCTACTTTGGCGTGCCGGTCGCCGATCTCCACGAGGCCAGCGTGCTCATCGCCGCCGACCCGCGCTTTGCCCGCTGTGCGGCCCGTCGCTTCGCCGAGGGCCTGCTGGGCGAGCCCCTCGACGATCTGTACCTGCTCGACGGCTTCACCGAGGCATTTCTGGCGGCCGATCTGGTGGTGCGGCCCTACCTCGCGGCGCTGGTGGAGCACCCCGCCTACACCACCCCCGAGCCCCGTCTCCTGCGCTCCGAGCAGGTCGGCAGCGCGCTCTCCGCCTTTCTGGGGCTGGAGGCCTCGCTCACCGAGGGGCTGGGCCCGCTCACCTGGTCGGTCGACCACCGCGTGCTGAGCGGCGGCACCGATGACGACACGGTCACCACCCGGGCGCCCAACCTGGGCCTGGGGCCGGCCCTGGTGATGGAGTGGTCGGCGCGCGCCGCTGCCGGGCCCGCGCTGTCCGCCGATCTCGCGCGGGCGCCGGTCGATCGGGTTCTGTTTACGGTGGAGGGGGCTGACGTCGAGAGCCCCGCAGAGGCCACCGTGCGGGCCCAACTGTCCCGCTGGATGCGGGCCCTCACCAGCCAGCCCGTCGACGCCGAGGGTGACAGCATCGACGGACTGTACGCCCTCTACCTGCGTGGAGCTACGCCGCTCTCGGGCTACACCCTGGCCCTGCAGGCGACGCTGCGGCACCCTGCGGTGATGGTGTACTGATGCTGCTTCTCGCCCTGCTGGCCTGCGGGCAGCTCCAGGAGATTCCGCCCAGCCCCGCCGCGCCTGCCGCGCCCGGGGGGCTCACCTATGCCAACGCCGGCCAGCCCTTTCTGCTCACCTACTGCACCGGCTGTCATGCCCAGACCCTGAGCGGCGATCGCCGCCGCGGCGCGCCAGTGGGCCTCGATCTCGACAGCGTCGCCGGCCTGCGCTCGAACCTCGGGCGGGTGCGGGCCCGCACGGTGGATGCGGGAGACATGCCGCCTGGCGGCGGTCCCACCGACGCAGAGCTGGCCCGCTTCGCCGCCTGGCTCGACGCCGGCGCGCCGGGCGTGGAGGCCTCCTTTCCGCCGGTGCTCGCCCCAGACCCCGCGCTGGTGCAGGGCTACACCACTGTCTCGCGCGTGCAGCAGTATGGTGAACAGATCCTCCTCTCCCGGCAGATCGACGGGCCCCAGACCGACTTTCGCGAGGGCATCTTCGCCGAAGAGCGCTACGAGGCGCGCGAGGGGAGCCTCTTTTTCCTGGGCTCCACCCGCTACAACGCCGAGGGTGGGGTGGAGGCGGCCCTCGCCTTTGTGTCGGGTCTGGCCATCGCCGGCCCAGCCGCCGCCGCCGACGTACAGACCGTCGAGCGCGAGGACGGCGCCACCGAGGCCTGGTCGCCGGTAGCCGAGGCCGGCGAGCCCCTCGACCCCCGCGGCCTCGATCCCCTCGCGGCGCTCACCCTCTTCGAAGAGGAAGGCGGGGCGCGGCTCGGCTGGTATGTGTCCAGCACCGTGGGCCTCGTCGGCGGCTTTTTGGAGCAGTCCGACGGCGGTGCCGTGCGCTGGCTGCGCCTGTCGAGCAGCGCCGGCGACACGCCCGATGCGCTCTTTCCGCTGCATGACGGCGATCTGTGGGTGGAGCGAACGCTTCTGGAGGGGGCACCATGAACCGTCGCCAGCTCCTCGCCGGCCTGGGGCTCGGCGGCCTCGCCGGCCTGCTCAGCGGGCGTCGGGCCCGCGCCGCAGGGGTGGATGATCCACTGCTGATCGTCTACTTCGTCAAGGGGGGCTGGGACCCGAGCTATGTCTTCGACCCGCACCCCCTCTCCGCCGTCATCCAGGGCGACCCCGAATCCGAGCTGGTGGAGGTCGGTGGCATCCCCCTCGCCGTCGCCGCCAGTCGGCCCGCCGTGACGGACTTCTTTGCAGCCTACGGGCCCCAGTCGGTGGTGGTCAATGGGGTGGCGGTGGGCTCGATCAGCCATGTCACCTGCACCCGCCTGATGTACACCGGCGCCCTCGTCGAGGGCTCCGCCGACATGGCCTCGCGGATCGGCGCCGGCTGCGGCGCGGGTCAGATCCTGCCCAACCTCATCCTGTCGGGGCCGCGTTTCCCGGGCGCCTTTGGGGCGAGCGCCATCCCGCTGTCTTCGCTGCTCTTTGGGGTCGCCCAGGGTCAGTCGCCGGCCGGTGCCGCCTATGTCGCCGACGACGAGGCGGCGATCCGCGACTGGCTGCGCGGAGAGGCCGAGGGGCTGCGCTTTCCCGGCGCCAGCGCCTTGGGGGCCGACCTCGTCACGGGCCTGGGGCGGCGGGCCGAGCTGGAGGCGGTCGCGGGAGAATTTGACGGTTACACCTGTGTTACAGAGGCGGAGCAGGTCGGCGCAGCCCTGACCGCGCTCTCGCTCGGCCTCTCGCGCTGCGTCTGCCTGGAGGGCGATGTGCCGGGCTTTGGCCAGTGGGACAGCCACCAGGACAACGCCGGCAACCAGAGCCGCTGCTACGAGCATCTGTTCGGCCGGCTCTCCACCCTGATGGCCGGCCTCTCGGCCACGGCGGGCCCGGCCGGCGGCTCCCTGCTCGACCAGACCACCGTGCTGGTGCTCTCCGAGATGGGCCGCACCCCCGTGGAGAACGCGGCGGGCGGCAAAGACCACTGGCCCTACACCAGCGCCCTGCTGGTGGGCGCGGGGCTCGACGGCGGTCGGGTGGTGGGTGCCACCGACGACAGTCTCGTGGGCCTCGCCGTCGACCCCGAAGATGGCCTGCCCACCGACGCGGGCGCCCGCATCGGCCCCGCGGAGCTGCTCGCCGGCCTGCTGGAGCGCTTCGACATTGACCCCGACCCCATCTGGCCCGGCGTCCGCCCCCTGCGCGCCCCCTGGAGCGGCTGAGGGCCCGTCGGGCGGGGTTTGAGGGGGATGGGCGAGGGACGGCCGCTGGACGGTCCCGGCCCACCGGTCTCATCGGTTAGGCCTTCGTCCAGGAGAGTCGGGCCATGGCCCCTGTGTCGTCTTCGTCGAGCCCCCTGTTTCACGCCCTGCTGCGGCCCCTCCACCTTGGTGTGTTGGGCCTTGGCAGCGCCGTCAGCACGGTCACCCTGCTGTCCTCGGCGGCCCTGGGCTCGGCCCTGCCGGCGGCCGGGCTCATCGCGGTCACCGGCCTCGCCTACGTCGGGATGGTCGGCCTGGAGCTGGTCTTCAACGGCCCCGCCGCGCCGGCCCCGACCCCCGCCGACGACCTCGACCCCCAACTCGCGGCGATCCGCGCCGCCGCCGAGCGCCTCGGACCCCTGATCGATCAGGGCGGCGTGCCCCTGATCGAGGTTCGCCTGCGCGTCGATGGCCTCTGTTCGGAGGCCGAGGCGACAGTGGGGCGGGTGCGCAGCCTGCGCGCCCTCATCGCCCAACTCCCCGTGGAGGCCCTCCAGCAGGCCCTCCGCGAGCGGGAGCGCGCCGAGTCGGCCGCCCGCGACCCTGAAGCCCGGGCGCTGCTCTCGGCGGCGGTGGAGGCCCAGAAGGCCCAACTCACCGGCCGGCAGCGCCTCGTGGGCCTCGAAGAGCGCAGCCGCGCCGCCTTGACCCTCGCCGAGAGCACGCTTGGCGCCCTCTTCGCGCGCGTCAGCGCCCAACTGCACGACCCCGCCGGGCCCCAGGCCGAGGGCCTGCTCGCCGAGGTCGAGGGCCTGGAGCAGGAGTTAGGCGCCGTTCAACAGATCACCGCGGCCACCCTGGCCGAGATGGGAGCCCTCCATGTCCAAGGCCGGTAAGGTCGCCATCCTCGTCTTCTTCCTGGCGGTGCTCTGCGCGGTGGGCGGCGCCACGATCTTCGCGCTGATCGAGCCCAGCAAATCGTCAAGCGACGTCGCCAAGGTGGAGGCCTCCGACCCGCCGTCCAAGCCCTCCAAGGCGGGTGCCCCGCCGCCCGAATCGGGGGAGAGCGAGGCGCTACGCCGCATTCGCGCTGCCGCCGTGCTCCGGGTGGGGATGGACACGGGAGAGCCCCCCTGGACGGGCACGCCGCCGATGTACCAGAAAGACAGCGCAGGCAAAGACGCCGGCTTCGATGTCGAGGTGGCCGAGGCGATCGCAGCGGCGATCGGCCTCGACAAGGTCGAGATCGTTCACGCCCGCTACTCGGAGCTGCCCGACCTGCTCGGCGATCCATCGGGCAAGATCGACCTCGTGATCAGCGGCTACAGCCCCTCAGAGCTGGCCGGTGTGGTCTGGTCAGACCCCTATCTGGAGTACGGTCTGTGTTTGATTGTGCCCACAGACTCCAAGATCAAGAGCACCAAAGACCTCTATGGCGAGGCGGTCGGCATCTTCGACGATGATGCCGCCGCAGCCGAGGTGGGCGGGCTGATCAAGGGCTACACCGAGCTGGTGCGCCTCGAAGATGGCTACTGGGATCAGCTCCTCTCGGGGCGCTTCGCGGGATTTGTCTACGACTACCCCTACGCCGTGGCCGAGATCAACCGCTTCTACGCCCAGAACCCGCACCGCAAGGGCGCCTTTCGCATCGCCCAGCACAACCTCACCGACTCCACCTACGCCGTCGGCCTGCGCGCGGCAGACGCCGATCTCCTCGGGCCGATCAACGCGGCCCTGTCGGCCTGGATGGCCAGCCCGGCCTACATCGAGGCCGTCAAGCGCCACCTGAGCAGCGGGCTCGCCGCCGCTGCCCCCAAGGACGCCTCCCGCCGCACCGTGGCGGTGCAGGCCGGCGACACCCTGAGCCGCATCGCCGCCCGCGAACTGGGCGGGTCGGAGCGCTGGAAGGACATCTGGGCCCTCAACAAGGACCGCTTTCCCAACCCCCACCTGATCGAGGTGGGTGACCAGGTGATCCTGCCGTAACAAAGGTGTAACGGCCCGTTACGCCTTGTTTTCGTCCAGGCTTGGAAAGCGCAGGGTGAAGATCGTGCCCACGTCGAGGCGCGAGTGCAGGTGCAGCGAGGCACCGGCCCGCTGCGCAGCGGCCTGCACCACGGCGAGGCCAAGGCCGGTGCCCCCCACCCGGGCGCTGAAGTAGGGCTCGATCGAGCGGCGCCGGACCTCTTCGCTCATGCCGGAGCCGTCGTCCTCCACGCTCAACACCGCGCCCCCCTCCTCGACGTTGGCCCGCACCCGCACCTCGCCCCCGGGCTTGGAGTGCTGGCCGGCGTTGATGACGAGGTTGAGCAGGATCTGCTCCAGATCAACGATCTCCGCGCGGATCTCGGGCGCGCCGGAGACGAGGATCACGAGGCGAACTCCCTCGGGCAGCAAGCGGCGGAGCATCGGCGCGAGGCGATCGAGCTGGCGATCGAGCTCTATGCGGCTCGGCGAGGGCGACGGCGGCCGGGCGAGGTGGCGGAGCTGCTGGGTGAGGGTGGCGGCCACCTTCGCGGCGCTGTCGAGGGCCTGCAGCTCTTCGATGCCCTCGCCGTGCTGCTCTTCGAGGAGGCCGGCCGAGGCCTGGATCACGTGCAGCAGGTTGCTGAGGTCATGGGCCACGCCGTTGGCGATGGCCTGCACGGCGGTGATGGCGTGCTCCTGGCGCCGGCGGGCCTCCAGCTCGTTGCGCTCGCGCAGGTCGAGGGCCGAGGCCACCACGCGCTCGGGCTGGCCATCGGCCCGGCGCACCAGGGCGACCGAGAGCAGGGTGGGGATGGCGGTGCCATCGGCGTGCAGGAAGCGCTTCTCGATGGTGAAGGCGGCCCGGCGTCCGGCGAACATCTCGGCGCCCAGGGCCAGCTCGGCGGAGCGATCGGCGTCGGCGCCGATGGAGCTGATCGGCTGGTCGATCAAGGACTCGGGGGAGCGGCCCAGCAGGGCGGCGCAGGCCTGGTTGGCGTCGGTGATGCGCCCGCCCAGGTCGGCCAGCACCATGGCGATCGGCGCGCGGTCGAAGGCCGTGCGAAAGGGGGCCTCGATCTCCTTTTCGGCGGGGGAGGGGACCCCGCCCTCGGAGTAGGCCATCCACACCAGCTCGCGCAGGAGCCGCCGCACCGGCAGGGGCCGGGCCAGCGGGCTCACCTGCACCTCGGCGTGAATGGGCAGGCTGCCGGCCTCGATGGCCTCCAGCAGGTCGGCGGCGTTGATGGGTACAAGGGTCGCATCGGCGTCCACGCGCAGCCAGAAGGGCGCGTCGGACGAATACACCAGTCTCTCGTAAGACATCGGCGCAGGCATCCTGCGGGGTGGAGGAGCGTTCACCATGGGGGTACCCGAGGGATCGGATGGCGACTCTTTTTCTGTAGCCCGACTCTACGTGTGTGCGCGACGCCCTGGAGCCGTGGGTGGGAGTTTCCCATCCCCCCCTGCGCTCGATCGGTCAGATCAGGGCAGGTAATCGGCGAGAGTGAGCAGCCGCTCTACGTCGTGGAGGTCACGCTCCTGATCGGGCAGCACCCAAAGGGGGGCGTCGGCCGGGCCCACGGCGCGCAGGTGGGCGATGGAGCGGGCGTGATCGGCGGCGAGGGCGGCCCGCTGGCGCAGGGTGGCGCGCAGGGCGGCCTGGACCGCCTCCGGCAGCCCGGCGCTGGCTGGCACGGCCACCTCGGACTCGCGGGCCTGGGGCGCCGGGACGACGCGGTTCACGATGAAGCCGCCGAAGGGGAGCTTGCGCTCGCGCAGCACGTCGAGGAAGAAGAGCGCCTCGGCCTGGCTGGCGGCGGCCGGCGAAGAGACAAGGTAGAAGCGGCACAAGGGGCCACGCAGGGTGGCCTGCACCTCGGCGCTGCGGTCGCGAAAGCCATCCCAGAGATCGCGGAAGGCGTCGAAGAACTCGGAGATCTCTTCTACCGTCTCGCGGCCCATCATCTTCTTCAAGACGCCGGCCAGGGCCTCCGATCCGAGCTCCAGGGCCCGCCAGCCGCCATGAGAGGCGGGCATCACCAGCCAGCGCAGCACGCCCTGGTCCATCAGGCCGCTCATCCGCTCGGGGGCGCGTAGAAAATCAAGCGCGTTGCGGGTGGGGGGCGTGTCCAACACGATGGTGTCGTACTGGCCGCTCTGGGCGAGCTCCAGCAGCTTCTCCATCGCCATGTACTCATGGCTGCCGCCGAGCCTGCTGCTGGCGAAGCGGTAGTAGCGGTTGGCCAGGATGCGCTCGGCGGCGAGGGGGCTGGGGGCGAAGCGGCGCACGAGGTCGTCGAAGACCGCGCGGGCGTCGAGCATCAGGGCGAAGAGCTGACCCGTGGCGCCGGGCACGGGCACGGGGCTCGCCACATTGCCCAGGCCGGCCACCCCCAGGCTGTCGGCGAGGCGGCGGGCCGGATCGATGGTGAGCACGCAGACGCGCTGGCCGTCGCGGGCGGCCTTGATGGCGATGCCGGCGGAGACCGTGGTCTTGCCCACGCCGCCGGAGCCGCAGCAGATGAGGAGTTGGGTCTTCACGCCGCACCCCCGGCCTTGAGCAGGGTCTGGCCCATGGAGAGCAGCTCATCGAGGCTGAGCTGGCGACTCGGGCGCAGGGGCAGCTCGGTGGTGGGGATGGGCAGGGCGCTCTGGAGGCGCTGGCGGTTGTGCTGCTGGCGGAGGGCGCGCTCGCGGGCCCCGCGGGTCAGCTCGATGGCTTCGTCGAGGGCCCGCTCGCCGCCGCGCAGGGCCGTGGTGGCCTGCCAGAGCGCCTCGTCGGGGATGGGGGTGGCGCTCATCTCGTTGCAGACGCAGAGCGCGACGCTGGCCTGAGAGGGCCCCAGCCGTCCCCACAGCTCGATGGTCTCGTTCACCGGCATGTCCTCGGCCAGTGCCACCAGCAGGATGGCGGTGATGCGCGGATCGTCGATGATGTCGTGAACCTGGCGCACGCCCTCGAAGATCGGGCCGCCGCGGGTCAGCTCCATCATCGAGCGCGGGGCCGACAGCATCGTGAGGCCGTGGCCGGTGGCCGGGGCGTCGACGATGATCAGATCCCAACTCCGGCGCCCAAGCGCGCTGCGGTCGCGCTCCAGATCGAAGATCTTGCCCAACTGCACGGCGTCGTGCAGGCCGGGGACGGCGTCCATGAAGGGGCCCATCACCCGGTTCTGGAAGGCCAGCTTGAAGAGGGTGCGCACCTTGATGGTTTGGACGACGTAGTCCTCGATCGCCGCCTCGGGGGTGATCGACAGGCCGTAGAGGTTGCGGGCCAGGGCGGTGGGCTCGTAGCCGAGGCTGCGCAGGCCGAAGACCTCGGCCATGCGGGTGTTTCCGGCGACCTCGGCGATCAGGGTTTTCTGGCCGGCGGCGGCGGCGGCGAGGCCAAGCGCGGCGCAGACGGTGGACTTGCCCACGCCGCCTTTGCCGGTCACCAGCAGGATGCGGCGGTCGAGGAGGCTCATGGCCGGGGCTCCGGGGCGTCGAGGGCGGCGGCGATGCGCGGCCAGACCCGGGGGTTCAAGATCATGTCCAGGTGGCCCATATTGGGGAGCAGCACCCCGGTAACGCCGTCGGTGAGGGCGTTTTCTCCCGGGATGACGAGGTGATCGGTGTTGGAGTAGAAGGCCACCACCGGCACCCGGGGAGCCTGCACATCGGCGATCACCGGGCTGTCTGGGTGCATGTCGCGGGCCTCGCGGCGGCGGGCCCAGACGCTCATCTTGGTGCCCCGCCAGGGGGTGCCGACGGTGATCAGCCGGCGCACATCCTTGTCGCCCTGCATCTGGTTGATGAAGTAGGCGGCCACCACGCCGCCCATGGAGTGGGCGACGATGTCGATCTGCGCGGCGCCGCTGGCCTTTTTGAGGGCCTCAACATGGCCGGCGAGGTTGCGGGCGAAGACCGGAATGGGGCTGGAGAAGGGCCGGTGGTTGATGCTGTGGGCCCAGACCCAGCCCTTTCGCTGCAGCCACCAGGCCAGCGGAAAGAAGCAGGAGGCGTTCATGGCGAAGCCGTGCACCAGCAGCACTGGAACCTGGGGGCGGCCCAGATTGGGGGCGGGGCGCGGCGGCCGGTCGATCATCCCAAAGGGAAAGAGCGGCAGGATGATCAGGTGCGCCGCCCACTCCCGCAGCCAGGCGCCGATCTCGGCCAGAGAAGGCTCCCAGTGCCGGCCACGGTCAGTGACGTTGACCGCCATGCCGCACAGCACGAGGATCGCGGTCACGACAGCCGCGAGGAGGAAGGCGGCCTGGGCGATGGAGAGGAGGAGCGACATGGGCCGCAGGCTTAGCGGGTCAGTCGGGGGCATGGCAAGCGGCCTTGCCGCTGGCCCCCCGGCGCTTAGGGTGGCGCGCGCTGTGCGGAGGACCCCATGCCCATCTATGAGTACCGGTGCCCGGCCTGTGGGCACGAGTTTGAAGTCATGCAGAAGATGAGCGAGGCGCCCATCAAGATCTGCCCCCAGTGCGGGGCCGAAGAGGTGAAGAAGCTCGTCTCCACCACCGCCTTCGTGCTCAAGGGCTCAGGCTGGTACAAAGACCACTACGGCCTCAAGAGCGGCGGCTCGGCCGCGTCGGGCGAGTCCAGCGCGGCGTCATCGACCCCAGCGGCGCCGGCCGCGGCGGCCCCCGCAGCGGCGGCAGCTCCGGCGGCCTCCAGCTCGGGTGGTTCGAGCGGATCGAGCTCGACATGACCCAACTCCTCCTCGGCTCCGAGGTGGCGGCCCGCCTGGGCGCGGGCCTGCGCGCGCGCATCGTCGCGCTGGCGCGGCCACCCGGGCTGGCGGTGGTGCGGGTGGGCGAAGATCCGGCCAGCGCGCTCTATGTGAAGCGCAAGGCCGAGCGGGCCAGCAAGCTGGGCTTCGTCGGGCGCAGCATTGTGCTGCCGGCCACCGTCGAGGAGTCCACGCTGCTGCAGATCGTGGGCGAGCTCAACGCCGACCCAGCGATCGACGGCATCCTCGTGCAGCTCCCGCTGCCGGCCCACATCCGGGCCGAGCGGGTGCTCGACGCCCTCGATCCGGCCAAAGACGTCGACGGCTTTCACCCGGAGAACCTGGGCCGCCTCGCCCAGGGCCGGCCGCGCTTTGTGCCCTGTACGCCGCTCGGCGTGATGGCCCTGCTGCGCGAAGGCGGCGTGGCCCTGGCGGGGGCGCGGGCCCTGGTGATCGGCCGCAGCAACATCGTCGGCCGGCCGATGGCGATGCTCCTGGAGCAAGCCCACGCCACGGTGACGGTGGCCCACAGCCGCAGCCTCGACCTGCCCACCCTTGTGGCAGAGGCCGACGTGGTGGTGGCGGCGGTCGGCCGGGCGCGGGTGATCGAGGGCACCTGGATCAAGCCGGGGGCGGCGGTGATCGACGTGGGCATCAACCACGATTCCAGCGGCCAGCTCTGCGGAGATGTCGATGAAGCCAGCGCTCTCGGGCGGGCGGGCCTGCTCACCCCCGTGCCGGGCGGCGTGGGGCCGATGACCATCGCCATGTTGATGCACAACACGGTGGCCTCGGCCGAGGCGCGGCAGCGGGCGTGAGCGGCGCCGCGGCCCAGCGCGCCACCCGCCTGCTGAGCCTGCTCTTCTTTCTGGGATTGGGCGGCGCGGGCGGCTTTGTGCCCTACCTGGGCCTCTACCTGGAGCGCCGGGGGCTCTCTGGGGCGCAGATCGGCGCCCTGATGGCCTCGATGCCGCTGGCGCGGATGGTGGCCTCGCCCCTTTGGGCGGCGGTGGCCGACAAGACCCGCATGGGTACGCGGCTGCTGCAGCTCTCCGGCACGCTGGCCACGCTGATCCTGGTGGGGATCTTCCTGCCCCTGGGGCCGGTGGGGCTCGGCCTTGTGCTGATGGCCCACTGGGCGGTGCGGGCGCCCTCGGGGCCCCTGCTCGACAGCGCCGCCGTGCGGATGTTGGAGCGCAACGGCCTCGACACCGCGCACTACGGCCGCATCCGGCTGTGGGGCTCGCTCGGCTTTCTGGTGGTGGGGGTGGCCGGCTCGCTGACGGTGACGCCCGGCGAACTGCCGATGGTGCCGCTGGCCCTGGCGGTCTGCCTTTGGGCCCTGGCGGCGGCCTTCTCCTTCGCCCTGCCGGTGGAGGAGGGGGGCGGGCCCGCGCCCTTCTGGCCGGCCCTGCGCACCCTGGGCGGCAAGCCAGGCATCGGGCTCTTCCTCGCCGCCGCGGCGCTCCACGGGGTCGCGCTCAACGTCTACGACGCCTTCTTCGCCGTGCATGTCACCAGCCAAGGCCTGCCCGGCTGGGTCATCGGCGCCAGCATCGCCGCGGGCATCACCACCGAGGTGGCCCTGCTGGCCTATGGCCGCGCGGTGCTCTCCCGCCTGTCGCCGGGCACCCTGGTGGCGGTGGGCATGGCGGCCGGGGCCCTGCGCTATGGCGTGATGGCCTGGGCCACCGCGCCGGCCCTCGTGGTGGCCGTGCAGACCCTGCACGGGCTCTCCTTTGGCGCGTTCTGGATCGGCGGCGTGGAGTGGATGCGCCGGGCGGCCCCGCCGACGGTGGCGGCCAGCGCCCAGGCCCTCTTCAACATCAGCGGCTACGGCCTGGGGCCGGTGCTGGCGGCGCTGAGCGCGGGCCTGCTCCTCGATGGTGCCGGCACGCCGGGCCTCTTCACGCTGGGGGCGGGCTGCTCGGCGGTCGGGGCGCTGCTGGTGGCGGCGTCGGAGCATGAGCGTCGGCGGGCCCTCGCAGCGCCCGCTGGGCCCCCCACTCCAGGGGCTTGAGGGCCACAGAGACGAGATCGGCGACGAGGGGTGGCGCAGCTTGGGGGGCGAAGGCGGGGCCGGTGCGGCTGGGCTTGGGGGGTAGGCGACGCTGCGGCGGGCCTCGGTCTCTTCTTCGGGGAGTCTTTCAACGATGTGGGTGGGGTCGTGGGGGTCAAAGAGGCGGGCCGGGGCGGTGCGGCCGTAGGTGCGGCGGAGGGTGTCGGGGATGATGGATGGCCAGAAGGTGAAGCGATCGGCCTCGCGGCGCCTGCGCTCGATGAGCGCCGGTGCGCTGTCCACGCGGGGGCGAGAGCGCTGGATCGGGTCGGTTCCGTCAGCGTCGGTGACCCTTCGTGTGACGGGGACCCAGGCGCCGGCGGTCTGCACACGTTGGGGCAGGAGGCATTGCTGATCACTTAGCGCCCTCCGCCACCTGCGCGGTCCCCGCACTGGAGCGTCGAGGGCGGCCCGGCGGGGCGACTCGGCCCTTGACTTTGTCCAAAACGCTGGGCTTCCTTCGCCAGTT
>Ga0164294_10000044_pt1 | contig 129223 bp, 128 predicted proteins | sample GEODES005metaG_FD_111479 | JGI IMG/M metagenome (GOLD analysis project Ga0164294, IMG submission 111479) | Oligotrophic lake water microbial communities from Sparkling Lake, Wisconsin, USA - GEODES005 metaG | ecosystem: Environmental > Aquatic > Freshwater > Lake | place: USA: Sparkling Lake... | reverse complement strand
TACGGGCCTGACGAGGCCGCAGCCTGCCTCGCGCCAAAACGCCGCCTCCGTCACCCAAACCCACTGAGCGCCTGGCGACCAATCTCCCCGATGGGCTTGCCAGCGCGTTTCCACACAGCCTCCACCCCTTGCCGAAGTTCGGAGGGTCTGCTTCCGGGTAGAAGCGCAGTTCTATCTGTCCGCCCTCAGCCCTACGTCCGTCGATGGGACGCAACCGCAATCCATCTCCGAACAGGCCCGCTTCAAAGGCCCCAGCCCATACGCCACCGCCCTTGCAGAGCAGGGCATGAGCCGACAGGCGACGGTGAGGTGCCCAAGCCTACAAGACCGGCTCAGGCGCCCGGAAAACGGCCCTGGCGACGGCCTGCAGAAGATAACGCCCGGTCTTGGCTGACGCGCGCGAGAATGGCCAGAATTGCGGCGTAGCGCGTGAGAGGCCGACACCGGCGCTCGAGTGCATGGCTTCGAGGACTTGACCTCCCCCTGGTCGCTCGCTGGCGATAGCTTGCGGGCTTGCCCTGACTAGTGTCCTGGCGAGGGGCTGTGAACCGGTCTAGCTTCCGGCTGCGAGGTCGATTTATTGTGTTTGGCGGCTGTTACCCGGAAGGTTACCCGGAACCGCTATTTGAACGAACGGGGCACCATTGGCCCTCTGAAAAATGTAGTTATTTCAGAGGGTTATGGTGGGTGCAGTAGGATTCGAACCTACGACCCGCTGATTAAGAGTCAGCTGCTCTACCAACTGAGCTATGCACCCGTATCGACGGACCGGGCGCAGCCCGACGGCGAGGGCGCGGAACATAGTCGAAAAGCGACGGGACGCAAGGGGCGTAATTGATGGCCAGACGTGACATCACCGGGGCGGTGGATTTTCCTTATCTGGAAGGGTTTGCGGCGGGGGATGCGGCCCTGGTCGCCGAGGTCCTGGACCTGTTTCGCGAGCAGGCGGCCATCTGGTCGCGGATGCTCGATGCGCAGAACGAGGGCTGGCGGGACGCGGTCCATACCCTCAAGGGCGCCGGGCGGGGAATCGGGGCCAATGCCCTGGGCGAGGCCTGCGAGCGGGCCGAGCAGCAAGGGGCCGGCGCCCTGCCGGGGGTTCACGCCGCCCTGGACGCCGCCCTGATGGATGTGGCCGCCTACCAGCACGAACAGCAGCTCAGGTCCCTGAAGGGCTGAGCGGCAGGCAGGGCAGGGTCAGTCCTTGCGGGTGCGGTCCCAGACCGAGAATTCATAGGCGATGCAGCGGTCGACCAGGGTGCGCCAGACCGGCTCGGCAATGGCGTGGGACAGGCCGGTCAGGCTGGCATGGGCTTTCACCTTGGCCACCACATCCTCGATCCGCGCCACGTCCCGCACCACGCCCCGGTGCGGCTTGATCCGGGCGGCGGCGTCCATATAGCCCTGTCGCTCGGTCAGCAGCGCCACCAGCGCCCGGTCGAGGGCGTCCACCCCCTGGCGGACCTCGGCCATGGTGGTGCAGTCCAGGGGCGCCACACGGTCTTTGGCCACACAGTCAAGGATGGGCGGCAGGGCGTCTTTGGGCATTCTCGACTCTAGGTCTCGTCTGGAACTTGTGGAACCGCCGGCCTTGCGACCAACCTTCCCTCCCATGGCGTGAAATGGCCTCAGATGCCAGCGCCGTTGTCGAGGGTCAGGAGCGCCGCCTCATGGGCCGCCGCCTCTTCCATCAGCCAAGAGACAAAGGCCTTGACCTGGGGCAGGCGGCCCTTGGTCTTGGGATGGACGACATAATAGGCGAAATCCACGGCGGTGGTGATCTGCAGCGGGGTGACCAGCCGCCCGGCGTCCAGGTCGGCCTGGGCCAGGGTGCGCTTGGCCAGGGCCACGCCCCGGCCGCCCAGGGCCGCCTCGATCACCAGGCTGGACTGGTTGAAACGGGGGCCGCGCGCCCCGTCCACGCCCTTGATCCCCCGGGCCGCCAGCCACATCACCCAGTCAGGGCAGCTGTCATCGGCGTCCGGCGAGCCATCATGCAGCAGGATATGGTGGGCCAGGTCGCCGGGCGATTCCAGCGGGTTGTCGGCCAGCAGGGCCGGGCTGACCACCGGGATCACCGTCTCGCTCATCAGCCGGATGACCTCCAGCCCGGGATAGCGGCCGCCGCCATAGCGGATGGCCAGGTCGATCTCGTTGGCCGCAAAGTCCACGACATCCATCCCGGCCGACAGCCAGACATCGACCTGCGGATGCTTGGCCTCGAATTTTCCGAGCCGTGGAACCAGCCATTTGGCGGCGAAACTGGGGGCGGCGGTCAGGGTCAGGCGCCGGCCGTCGACGGCGGCGGTCAGCAGGGAGGCGGCCTCGGCCAGCCGGTCAAAGGCCTCCCGCAGGGCGGGCAGGGCGGTCTGGGCCGCATCGGTCAGCAGCAATCCCTTGGGGGTGCGCTTGAACAGGGCGGCCCCCACATAGTCCTCCAGGTTCTGGATCTGCTGGGACACCGCGCCCGGCGTCACGGACAGCTCGTCCGCCGCCCGGCTGAAGTTCAGATGCCGCGCCGCCGCTTCGAAGGCCCGCAAGGCATTGAGCGGGGGCAGGCGTCGACGCTGTTCGGCGGGTTTATCCATCCTAGTTTTCCTGAACGCCCCGGCAGAAGACCTTGCTTGCGAAGTGGTCGAAGGACCCCCAGTTTGCAAGGGTCCGGTGGTGGCAAGGCCCTTTTCCACGCCGGATATGGGAGGGGACAGGCTGCTGATGCGCCTGTCCCCTCCCTGTCTGACCATCGGGGCCGGCTTGTAGAGAACCTATCGCACCATGACACCGATTCGAACCGCGCCCAACGGCAAGCGCAAGCTTGTCCTGCTGGACCGCCAGAAGGCGATGGCGCCGCCGCCGTCGGCGGGCGTTGTCTGGCTGGTCGGCGCGGGGCCCGGCGATCCCGAACTCCTGACCCTCAAGGCGGCGCGGGTCATAGCCGCCGCCGACGTCATCGTCCATGACGGGCTGGTCTCGGGCGAGATCCTCGACCTGGCGCCGGCCCGGGCCCGGCTGATCAATGTCGCCAAGCGCAAGAGCCGCCATACCCTGCCGCAGGACGACATCAATCACCTGATCGTCAGCCTGGCCCTGCAGGGCCTCACCGTCGTGCGGCTGAAGGGCGGCGATCCCTTCATCTTCGGCCGGGGCGGCGAGGAACTGTCCGCCTGTCGGGAGGCCGGGGTCGACTGCCAGGTGGTTCCGGGCGTCACGGCCGCCCTGGCTGCGGGCGCGGGCGCCGGCGCCCCCCTGACCCACCGGTCCATGGCCCAGTCCGTGACCTTCGTCACCGGCCATGCCGCCCATGACGAGCCGGACCTGGACTGGCCGGCCCTGGCGCGCGGCAACCAGACCGTGGTCATCTATATGGGCCTCTCCACCGCCGGCGTCATCGCAGAGCGCCTGCTGAATGCCGGCCGCGACACCGCCACCCCGGTCCTGGTGGTCATCAATGCCAGCCGCCCGGACGAACAACGCCTGGCGACCACCCTTTCGGGCCTGGCCCGGGCGGTCGAGGGGCTGGCCGGTCCGGCCCTGCTGATGATTGGCGAGGCCATGGCCCTGGCCAACATCCAGGGCCAGTCGGTCATCGACAGGGCAGCCGACGCAATCCTCTCCGAACGGGTGTCCGCATGAAGGTCCTGACCGCCAACCGCCTGATCGATGGCGAGGTCGTCTTCTGGCGCGCCGGCCAATGGGCCGAACGCTTCGCCGAGGCCGATGTCTTCACGGCCGAAACGGCGCAAGCGGGGGAGGCGGCCGTGACCGCCGCCAAGGGCCAGCCGACCGTCGTGGTCGATCCCTATCTGATCGATATCGCCGACGGGCCCGCCGGCCCTGCGCCGGTCAGCTATCGCGAACGCATCCGGGCCCTGGGCCCGACCAACGAACCCGATCACGGAAAACAGGCAGAGGGCGGGGCGGCCATCGCGGCGCTCCAGGCGGCCACCGGCGCCGCCCGCTCCACCGGCCGTGTCGACCTGATCCGCAGAAAGTAGTCCCGCATGTATCGCTATGACGCCATCGACAAGGAATTCCTCGCCGACCGGGCGGCCGAGTTCCGCGGCCAGGTCGCCCGCCGCCTCTCCGGAGAGCTGACCGAGGACCAGTTCAAGCCCCTGCGGCTGATGAACGGCCTCTATCTGCAGCTTCACGCCTACATGCTGCGGGTCGCGGTGCCCTATGGCGCCCTGAACCCGTCGCAGATGCGCGCCTTCGCCCATATCGCCCGGACCTGGGACAAGGGCTATGGCCATTTCACCACCCGCCAGAACATCCAGTTCAACTGGGTGCGGCTGGGCGATGCGCCGGACATCCTGGACCATCTGGCCGTTCACGACCTCCACGCCATCCAGACCAGCGGCAACTGCATCCGCAACGTGACCTCCGACCCCTATGCCGGGGCCACGGCCGACGAGGTGGATGACCCCCGGGTCTGGTCGGAAGTGATCCGCCAGTGGTCGACCCTGCATCCGGAATTCAGCTTCCTGCCCCGCAAGTTCAAGATCGCCGTCACCGCCTCCAGGGCCGACCGCACGGCGGCCAGGGTCCACGACATCGGCCTGTCCCTTCGGCGCGGCGAGGATGGCGAACTGGGCTTCGAGGTCATGGTGGGCGGCGGCCAGGGCCGCACCCCCTATATCGCCCCGACCATCCGCCATCACCTGCCGGCCACCCGCCTGCTCAGCTATCTGGACGCGGTTCTGCGGGTCTATAACCGCCATGGCCGGCGCGACAACATCTACAAGGCGCGGATCAAGATCCTGGTGGCCAGCCTGGGGGCGGCGGAGTTTGGCCGTCAGGTCGAGGAGGAATGGGCCAGGGCCGGCGCCGGCGCCGGCGCCGATCTGCCGGACACTGAACTGGCCCGCATCCGGGGCGCCTTCGCCCCGGCCGGTTTCGAGGTCCTGCCGGCGCAGTCGGCCGTCCTGGACCAGGCGGTCGCCGCAGACCGGGGTCTGGCCCGGTTTGTCCGCAACAACGTCAAGGCTCACAAGCAGCCCGGCTACGCCATCGTCGAGATCGCCCTGAAGGCGCCGGGCGCCACCCCCGGCGACGCCAGCGCCGACCAGATGGACCGCATCGCCGACCTGGCCGAGCGCTTTGGCCTGAACGACATCCGCGCCACCCATGAGCAGAACCTGGTCCTGCCCCATGTGAAGCTGTCCGACCTGCCGCAGGTCTATCAGGGCCTGGCCGAGGTCGGTCTTGGCTATCCCAACATCAACCTGATCAGCGACATCATCGCCTGCCCGGGCCTCGACTACTGCGCGCTGGCCAATGCCCGGGCCATTCCGGTCGCCCAGGCCATCGCCGAGCGGTTCGCCGATCTCGACCGGGCCGAAAAGGTCGGGGAACTGAAGGTCAAGATCAGCGGCTGCATCAATGCCTGCGGCCACCACCATGTCGGCCATATCGGGGTGCTGGGCGTCGACAAGAAGGGCGAGGAATACTACCAGCTCAGCCTGGGCGGCTCGGGCGCGCAAGACGCCAGCCTCGCCCAGATCCTGGGTCCGGCCCTGCCGGCGGACGCCGTCGCCGACGCCGTCGACCGGCTGGTGGAAACCTATCTCGCCCTGCGCAATGACGGCGAACGCTTCCTCGATACCTACCGCCGGGCCGGCATGAGCCCCTTCAAGGAGGCCGTCTATGCCGACGCTCATTAGACTGATCGACGGCCAATTTCTGGCCGCCGAGGACCTGTTCACCGACCTGGCCGACGATGCCGACCTGGTGGCCGGGCCGGTGATCCTGTCCCTGACCCGGTTCCAGGCCGAGGGCGACGCCCTGGTCACCGCCGGCCGGTCGGTCGGGGTCCGTCTGGCCTCCGACGAGGCGGTCGAGGACCTGGCCTATGACCTGCCGCGGCTGGCCCTGGTGGCGCCGGTGTTCCCCAAGTTCCGCGCCGGCCGCGCCTTCACCACGGCCACCCTGCTTCGCCAGAGGCTGGGCTTCACGGGCGAGGTCCGGGCTGTGGGCGATGTCCTGCGCGAACAGGCCTTCTTCATGGTCCGCTGCGGCTTTGACAGCTTTGTCCCGGCCGACGGCGCCACCGCCGAGGACTGGGCAAAGGCTGCGGGGCGCTTCCGTCATGTCTATCAGCCGGCCGCCGACCACCGCGCCCCGGCCTATGTGGAGCGCGGCCAATGAGCGGGGCCCTGTCTTCGGATGTAACCCCCGCCGCCGGCCTGCCGATCCGCAGGGCCGCTGCGAGCCCCGTCCGCCGGGCTGTCCCCGAGATCCAGACACCTGCGATCCAGACCCCCCAGCTCCAGACAGGTGAGGCCGATCCTGCCGATCCCATGACTGACCTGGCCGCCCGCCTGAACGCCGAGCTGCGGGACGCCGATCCCCTGCAGATTCTCCAGACGGCCATCGACCATTATGGCGACCGGCTGGCCCTGGTCTCGTCCTTCGGGGCGGAATCGGCCGTGCTGCTGCATCTGGCCTCCCGGCTCCGGCCGCAGATCCCGGTGCTGTTCCTGGACACCGGCATGCTGTTTGGCCAGACCCTCGACTATCGCAAGCAACTGGCGGCCAGGCTCGGCCTCACCGACGTGCGCGATCTGCGGCCGCGCTTCCAGGACCTGGCCGTCGGCGACCCCGACGCCAGGCTCTGGAAGTCCGACACCGACGCCTGCTGCAACATCCGGAAAGTCCTGCCGCTGGACCGGGCCCTTTCCGGGTTCGAGGGCTGGGTCACGGGCCGCAAGCGCTTCCATGGCGGCGACCGCCTGCGCCTGGCCGTGGTCGAGGCCTCCGAGGGCAAGCTGAAGTTCAATCCCCTGGCCAACTGGGACAAGGCCGATCTGGACGCCTATGTCGCCGAGCATGACCTGCCGGCCCATCCCCTGGTCGCCCAGGGCTTCCCGTCCATCGGCTGCTGGCCCTGCACCCATCCGGTCGAGGACGGCCAGGATGTGCGGTCCGGCCGCTGGCAGGGTCAGGACAAGACCGAATGCGGCATCCATGTCGCCCGCGCCCATGTCACCCCGACCAATGTCGGGGGGGATATCTAGACGGTCAGCCCGGCCCGCGCCGCGCCCTTTTCCATGGTCACGATCTCGAACCCCAGCTCGGTGGCGGTGCGGACCAGCCGCGCCAGTGCGCCAGGCGTGCAGCCCCAGGGGGAGGGCGCCGCCTGGACGTCATGGGTATAGAGGGCCAGCCAGGCTTGGCTGCGTGCTGCCCGCTCCATCCAGGCCAGGGCCACGGCCTCGCCCTTGTCGCCTTCGATCCCCACCGCCGGCAGCTGGTTGGCGTCGGACCCGGTCCGGATCAGACCCGCCTGCACCGTCCTCAGGGTCGAGAACCGGGAGCCGAGCACCCGTTTGGCCGATAGCGAAACATCGCCATAGGGATAGGCAAAGCTCTGCAGGGATGGCCGGCCCAGGGCCGCCAGGGCGCTGGCGTTGCGCTCGACATCCTCGGCGATTGCCGCCGCGCCGGCCTGGCCGCAATCCAGGTGGCTGAAGGTATGGCAGGCCACCTCGTGCCCGGCGTCAAGCAGCCGGTCCGTCTCGCTGGCCCCGCCATAGGCGCCCATGGGGCCGGTCTGGCCCTCCAGCCCGGCGCAGACATAGAAGGTGCCGCGAACGCCTGCGTCCTCCAGCACCGCGGCGCCATTGGACACCGCCGTGGCCGGTACGTCATCGAAGCCGAAGGTGATCATCGGCCGGCCCGCCTGCAGGGTCAGGGGCCGGCGATGGAACAGCCGGCTGTAGCGCCGGCGCAGCTTGCCGCGCACGGACCGGTCAGCCTCATACGCCGCCATCACACCACCTCGGCATAGAGGGCGGCGCGGTACAGCCTCAGGCCAAATCCCTGCAGACCCGTGGGCAGGCCGCCCGACAGGGCCAGGGTCCTGGCCAGGCCGCGCACCAGGCTCCGGCCCGGCAGGCGCCGGATCATCCTGGCCACGCGATAGCTGGCATAGCCAGCCACCACCTGCGGATGCTCGGCCACCACCCGGCCGAAATTGGCGGCCGACTGCTCGTATTTCCGGGTCAGGGCGGCGGCGGTGTCCAGGCCCAGATGGCTGGCGGTATTGTCCAGATGCTGGATCGGCCATTGCCGGGCCACCCGCATGGCCCATTCCACATCCTCCCAGCCCCAGCCGGTGAACCCTTCGTCAAAGGCCACGGCCTCGAAGACGTCCCGGCGGACCAGCAGGTTGGAGGTGAAGACGTATTTTTCCGGCGCCAGTCGACGCAGATCGGCCGAAAGGCAGTCGCTGTTCAGGGCCATGGCCCTGTGGACGGCATGGTCGCGGTGCTCAGGCGTCCGCAGCATCGAAAACCCGCCAAACGACACCGCGGGATGGTCGACTTCGATCGACTCCAGCCAGCGGGCCAGGAAGGTCGGCGCATCGGGCAGCATGTCGGCGTCGAGGAACAGGAAATAGTCGGCCCGGGCCTGCTGGGTCAGCCGGTTGCGGCCCTTTGCGCGGCCAAGGTTCCGGCCCGACCGCAGCAGCCGGGCCGGGGCAGGGCTGTCCTGCACCGTCTTTGTCACCCGCGCCGCCAGGGCCTCGTCGGCCCCCCCATCATCCAGCAGGATGATCTCGACATCGGCCGCCTGCGCCGCCAGTTCGCTGACCAGCTGAACCGGGTCATCCCCCAGGAACGGGATCAGCACCGACAGCCGGGGCCGCGCGCCGGTCCAGGCGGCATTGTCGACCAGGATGTCCGGCCGGGGCCCGCTCACGCCGCCGGCCTCGCCCGGAAACTGCGCAGCAGGTTCAGCCCCTGCACCCGCAGTCCGCCCGCATTCAACAGCCAGGCCGTCACGCCATAGGCCGCCGCGCCAAGCGAGGCCTTCAGGGCCAGTTCCGGCAGCCCGCCCAGGTCAGGCAGGCTGATGACCACCAGCACCATGGGAACACAGGCCAGCAGCGCCCGGCCAATCGTATCCAGCGGCAGGGGCAGGGCGGTGACCCGCCGTCCCAGGGCCCAGCTGGCCACGGCGCCGGCTACATAGCTGGCCGTGGTCGCCCACATGGCCCCGTCGATGCCAAAGCGCGGCACCAGGATCAGGTTGAGCCCCAGATTCAGCCCGGCTGGCAGGACCATGGCCGCCATCAGCAGGCTGGTGCGACGGCCAAGCGTGAAGGCCTCATGGAAATAATAGGTGGTGATGCCGGAAAAGAAGCCGCCCACGGCGATCCAGGGCGTCACCCGCCCGGCGTCCGCCGCCAGCTCCGGCCCGATCAGCAGCTGGGCCAGGGGCGCCGAGACCAGGGCCAGGCCGATGGCGGCGGGCAGGGTCAGCAGCACCATGAAGGAGATCTGCTCCCGGGCAGCGCGGATCAGGGCCGCCTGTCCGCCACGCTCCAGGGCCGCCACCATGGCCGGCCCCCCGGCCATGCCCAACCAGACGAACATCACATCCAGGGTGCGGTTGGCCAGGCTGTAGCCGGCATGATAGGCGCCGACGGTCGCCTCGCCCTCGAAGGCCGCCAGGACGAACCGGTCGGTGCTGGCGATCACCAGGGACAGGATCAACGACAGGGCAATGGGCAGGCCGTAGGCTGCATAGCCCTTGATGCGCGGCGTCTGCCAGTGTCCGCCCTTCAGGCCGGCCAGTTCGCGGGGCAGGACCACGGCCGCCGACAGGGCCGAAATCGCCGCCATACCGATCAGGGGCGCCGCCCCGCCCAGGCCCAGGCCGGCCAGGGCCACGCCTATACCGAACCCGCCTATCGACTGGACGATATCGAGGGCCGCCGCCGACCCCACCTCGCCATCGGCCCGGCGTCGCTGCAGCACCAGGATCACCAGGCTGCGGAACGGGATGGCCGACAGGCCGGCGCTCACCGCCAGCTTCATCTCGCCGCCCAGGGGCGCCAGATTGACCGCGCCCACGGCCAGGAGCGGAAACAGCAGGCCGAACAGCGCCCAGGCGCGAAACAGGGTGGCCAGATGGTCCGGGGTCTCGCCCTTTTCCCGGGCCTGGACCTGGAACCGGGCCATGGCCGCCTCGATCCAGGTGAACAGGGCCGTATGGCTCAGCACCATGGTCGAGGCCGCCAGCGCAAACACGCCATAGTCGCCGGGCGACAGCAGCCGCGTGAAGGCGACAATGGTCAGCAGGCCGATCACGCCCTGGACGATATTGACCGGCAGATAGCCCAGGACCCCGCGCCAGAACATGCCCTAGCGAACCACCGAACGGTCGCCCAGCAGGCAGGGGATGGTCAGGGCCATGATCCACAGGTCGAACCAGAAGGACTGCCGCTCGATATAGGCGATGTCCAGGGCCACGCGGCGGCGCACCAGCTCCGGCGTATCCACCGGACCGCGCGATCCATTGACGGCGGCCCAGCCGGTCATGCCGGGCTTCATGCGGTTGCGGTGGGCGTATTCCGCCACCAGCCGCGAGGATTCCACATCGCCGGTCTTCATGCCCACGGCATGGGGACGGGGCCCCACCAGCGACATCTCGCCGGCCAGCACATTGAACAGCTGCGGCAGCTCGTCCAGGCTGGTCTTGCGGATGAACCGGCCCACGGCCGTCACCCGGGCGTCGCCCCCGGTCACCTGCTGCGCGCCCAGGTGATCGGTCAGGTCATGGCGCATGGACCGGAACTTCCAGACGCGGATCTCCTCGCTGTGGAAGCCGTGGCGACGCTGGCGGAAAAACACCGGCCCTGGGCTGTCCAGCTTGATCAGGATCGCCACCACGACCATGACCGGGGCCAGCAGGACCAGGGCGATGGACCCGACGATCAGGTCCTGCAGCCGCTTGACCAGGGCCCGCCGGGCATCCAGCCCCGCGCCGCCCAGCCGCGCCATGGGGGCATTGGCGATCTGCGACAGGGCCGCCGTGCGGCTCCGCTCGTCATCTGCGTCCAGCACCAGGGAAATCTGGTTAGGCAGGACCGAAAGCCGGTCGGCCATGGCGCGAACCCGCGCCGCGGCGCTGGATTTCACCGTGATCACCACCTGGTCGACGCAGGGCATGATCCGGTGATCGATCAGGTCCTCCAGGGTGCCCAGCACCGGCACGCCCAGGATGGTGCGGGGCGCCCGGTCCAGCCGGTCGTCAAACACCCCGACCACATGCACCTCGCGGGTCTTCAGGGCCGCCTCGATCATCCGCCGCGCGGTCTCGGTCGCGCCCACCACCACGACATTGGGGGTCAGCAGGCCCCGCCGCCGCCAGCGCCAGACCAGCAGGCTCCACAGGCTGTTGCTGACCACCAGCAGGCCCACCGCCACGCCAAACCACAGGGCATGGTCTGGCTCCGGCGTCCTGCCGGCGGCGATGGCCACGGCCAGCAGGGCGCCCAGCGCCGCCACCAGGCTCGCCGACAACAGCCGGGCAAGCCGCTCGAAAACTCCGTCCCGCAACGTGAACCGGTAGAGCCCCACCTGGTCCAGGGCCCAGGCCAGAAGGGTCGAGGCCATGACCAGCGGCAGCCAGTCCACCGGGCCGCCGCCCCAGCTTCCGATCACCGTCGCCAGGCCCAGGATGGCCACATCCAGCCAGCGAAAGATCCGCGCCGCCAGCCGCGCCTCGACCCGGCCCCGCAGCGGCGTCAGCCGTCCGGGCCGCAACGGCCCCCGGCGATCGCCGTCATTGGCGCCCGGCCGCTCCGCAGGGGACGCGCCGGACTCAGCCTCCGGCAGGGGAAGGCGGTGAAGCGGGCTGTGGCGGTCGATCAGGGTCATGACGCCCAACCCTGCCACAAGCCTCTGATTACCCCGTTAACGCTACGGACGATCCCCACATTGCCAGATTGCCAGAACCCCCCGAACCAGCTATCAGCGCCGCTCGCCTGGGGTGACGTGGCCGAGTGGCTGAAGGCGGCGGTTTGCTAAACCGTTGTACGGTATAAAGCCGTACCGAGGGTTCGAATCCCTCCGTCACCGCCAGGCGTAGACACCCTGCACCCATGTCCCGTCGTCCTGACCAGGCCGCAAGCCGGCCGTGTCGAAGGACGCTCAGCGTTGGCCGAGCCGTCTCGACCGCCGTTCCGGTGTCCGTCACTTCAAGGCCGCCAGGATCGCATCGATCCGGGACAGATCCGCCTGCGGATACATCTCCCGCCAGCTCTCGACCTCGCGGGCGAACCTGTCCCGGGCCAGCAGGAAGTCATGGGTGAAATAGTCGGCGGCGTTCTCAATGGCGGCGCTGTCGCCCACATCGTCCGAATGGGATTTCAGGAAGGTCAGCACCGCCTCGGTCAGGCCAGGGGCCGCATCAACCCCCGTGATGCCGTCGCTGACCAGGGTTCGAATGGCCTCGGCCCGACTCGGTATCTGCGCTTGCTGCCGCCGCCAGTCATCCAGCGACGCCATCCAGCCCGGATCGGCAACCATCTCGAAGCGCACGGATTTTACGTTAACCATGGAAGTTACGTAACTCGGCGGCGCGCATGGGGCAAGGCCCGTATGTTACGGAAGTTTTCAATCGAGTTGCTTGGGGGAGGTCAGGCGCCTTCGGCCTCTCCGCGCCGCCATGCCACGATCCCCAAGACCACCCGGTGCGCTCCACCAAGTTTTTGTCGCCGTCCCGCCGAATGACGAGAAATACCGAAGCAATCACCCAAAATCGTCATCCTGGGTAGGCCGCGAGGCGGCCGTCTAGAAGGACGCAAACTGCCCGCCGCATCCACTTTTCGCTGCTGCAGCAGCCCTGCGGTCTTCGACACGCGGCCTTGCGGCCGCTACTCAGACTGACGAATAATTATGCAAATTCAACACTATCGCGTCATCCTGAGTAGGTCGCGCAGCGACCGTGTCGAAGGACTCAACCTGCCGGCCGAGGCCTCTGTTTGCAGTTGAACCCCGGTGCGTGCTTCGACACGCGGCTGACGCCGCCACTCAGCATGAGGATTGTTTTCGTCTCGACGTCATCCCCTCAACCCAACAGACAAGCGCCCCCCATGGGATAATGCCCCCACCCGCTTCGATCCCCCAGGAGGCATCCCATGACAAAACCCACTCCGGCCAGCCGGCCGCTCAATCCCCGGCAGTCCCGGTTCGTCGATGAGTATCTGCGCTGCGGCAATGCCCGGGACGCGGCCGAATGGGCCGGGTACCGGCGAACCCAGGCGCGCAAGGCCGGGTATGACCTGATGCGGCTGCCCAATGTCCGCGCCGCCATCGAGGCCGGGATGGCGGCGCGGGACAATCCCTTGACCCGCTCGGCCCTGCTCCTGGAGGCCAGCCGTGTGGCCTTTGCCAATATCGCCGACTATCTGCAGCTTCGCGATGGCCAGCCGGTCCTGGACCTGACCCGGGCCACCCATGCCAAGGCCGCCGGGTTTCGCGAGTTTCGGATGGTCGAGACCTATCGGGCTGGCGCCAGCCAGCGCCGGATCCACATCCGGCTGGGCGACAAGATGGCGGCCCTGCGGCTGCTGCTGGCTCATCTGGGAACAGCCGAGGGCGAGGCCGAGGTGGCCGCCATGGCCAGGGCCGAGGCCGCGCGGCTGGCCGCCATCGATGCCGATCACGCGCCTTCGGACTGGGTCCTTGCAGAGGCCGACAGCGACGCTGCGGCCCAGGCGGCGCCCAGAACGCCGAAAAGCACCGGACAGATCGGGACCGGAACCGGCGACCACCGGAACAACGGCAGGACCAGAATCGGCGACCATCGGGACAGCAACAGGACAGGAGCGGCCAATGGGGCGGCGAAAAGCCCGGCCGAGCCGGCGGCGCAAATTCGCAAAGCCAGGCCCCCCCGGCCGCCGCAGCCCAGGGAAGAGGCCTGGGTCGTGGAGATGCGGCAGGAACTGAGCCGGCTGGAGCGCGGACTGACCAGTTGAAACTATTGAGGTTTTCGCGACAACCTGGCCCCGGCCGTCCCGGTCGTCTTCCCCGGGGCGTCCGGTCCGGGCCCATGGCCTCCAAGCCGCCCACCCCTGCCAAATCCTCGAAAAAGCCCCCGCAAAAAATGGCACAGTCAAAAATGCGGATTGATTCGAATGCGCGCCGGCTTTCACCGACCATGTCCGGACCCTGTCCCGATCCCTGCTGGCCAGGCGGTAACTCGCCCGTTTCTGACGGAAGCGGGCAGGGATGGTAGCGCTCGATCCGCGCGCAGCCCCCGGACTCTCCGGCGGCTACGGGTTCGACGCGCCCCGGGCCGGCCGCGAACCGCTCACCGCCCGGCTGGCCTTCGAATATCTGATCTCGGCCCTGATCGTCACCACCTATGCCCAGGGCTGGGCGGCGCCCCTGACGAGCTGGGCAGTGGACCCGACCAAGCTGACCTTGCTGAAGATCGGCTTCATGCCGGCCTACGCCATGACCGCCCTGCTGTTTGTCATGTATCCCCTGCGGTCCCTGGCGGCGGTGGCGCGGACCCCGGTGATCTATGGCCTGGTGATCCTGGCGGCGGTTTCGGTGCTCTGGTCCATCGACGGGGCGGCGACCCAGAGGCGGGTGGTGGCCCTGGTTTTCACCACCCTGGCCGGCAGCGTCCTGGCGGCGCGCTGGAACATGCGGCAACTGACCGAGATCATCGCCGCCCAGTTCGTCGTGCTGATGGCCCTGAGCTTCTTCTTCGCCATTGTCCCACCGCGCTACGGCATTATGACCGAGCTGTTTCCCGGGGCCTGGCGCGGCGTCTGGACCGAAAAGAACGGGCTGGGCGCCCTGATGGCCATGGGCGCCCTCAGCTGCATGGCGGCCGCCATCCTGGCCGCGCCCCGGCGGACCTTCTGGCTCCTGATGTTCGCCGGCTGCACGGCGCTTCTGCTCCTGTCGCGGTCCAAGACCTCCCTGGCCTCCCTGATCATCGGCCTGGCAGCCATAGCCTTTGTGGGGCTGGTGCGGCGGGGGCCGGTCATGGCGGTGGTCGGGACCTGGCTTGGGGTGGCCGGCGCCGCTGTCCTCGGCGGGATCATGGCCCTGGCGCCGGAGCTGATCTTCGGCGTCCTCAACAAGGACGCCACCCTGACCGGCCGGACCGAGATCTGGTCGGCGGCCATGCACCAGGGGATGCTGAACAACCCCGTCCTGGGCTTTGGCTACGGCGTGCTCTGGGACCATCGCGACCCCTATGATCCGGCCCTGTGGATCGCCCATGACGCCGGTTTTGTCGCCGGCCATGCCCATAATGGATGGCTGGAGGTCTGGCTTGGGCTGGGCTTTGTCGGCCTGGCCCTCTGGGCCCTGGCCTATCTGGGCAACCTGATCCGCATGGCCGGCGCCATCTACACCACCTCCATGGCCTATGTGGCCCTGCCGTTTTTCCTTGTGTTTTCAGTGTTCAGCATCACCGAGGTGTCGGTCATCGACTATCATGACATCAGCTGGACCATCTATGTGGCCTTCGCCGCCATGCTGTCGTCCCGTCACCCGGCGGAGGAGGCGGCCAGTTGAACCCCCGGTGCAGGGGCGCTGACCGGCGCCGCCTTTTCCAGGATCGCCGCCAGGGTCACGAACAGGCCGATGGCCAGGACCATCTCCGACAGCTCCTCGAAGACCTCGTGCTGCAGCAGGATGCCGCTGGACGCCAGCAGGGCATAGGCCGGCCAGGCCTTCCAGATATCGGCCAGGAAGGCGAGGGGGGACAGCTTCGGCAGCCGGGGCGACAGCCAGGCGCCCAGGGGCGGCGCCAGGATCAGCGACCAGCCCAGCCCGCAATAGATCAGGTCATAGAGCCGGGGCGAGACCAGGTTATGGACATTGGCTTCCCCCTGGAGATTGGCGGCGGCCAGCTCGGCCGGCGTGCCAAACCCCAGGATATGCTGGCCCCAGCTCATCTCCTCGCCGATCATCAGAGCGAAGGCCAGGGCGGCAAAGCCGAACAGGCCCCGCCACAGACCGCTGGAGGCCCGGCCATAGAGGCCCGGGTGACGGCTGGCCAGGGTCAGGACCAGGGCTATGGCCCCGGCATAGAAGGCGACGGTCCCGGTCTCGACGATGCCCCCGTCAAAGGTCTCGGCCCCGAAGATCCAGCTGTCCAGATCGCCGGACAGATGGGCCAGGACATTGACCGGGACAAACAGCAGCCAGACGATGGAAAGCCCCGCCATCCCGAGCCACAGACTGCGCGCCTGGATGTTGATCCTGCCGATCCAGGGCCTGACCCCGGCCAGCGTCAACCCTGCGCCGGCCAGGGCTGACAGGCACAGCATGGCGAACATGAACAGGTTTGCGGGTGCTTCCGGCATGGACGGGATCTCTTTGTCTGGACGCAGACCGGCCTCTTGGGCCCCTGTGTCGAGCCGCATCAAACCACTCAGATGCTTGGAATCCCGTAAACGAAGGTCAATCCGGGGGCGACAGGTGCCACCGATAGGCCTCCCGCAGCACCTTCTTGTCGATCTTGCCCGTCGCCGTGAGGGGTACGGGCGCAAAGATCACGTCGTCCGGCATCCACCATCGGACAATGCGCGGCTCCAGGAAGGTCAGGATGTCGGCCTTGCTCAAGGTCTGGCCCTCATGGGCCTCGATGACCAGCAGGGGACGCTCCTCCCATTTGGGATGCGGCACCCCGAACACGGCGGCGATCTTCACGCCGGGACAGGCCACGGCGATGTTTTCCAGGTCGATGGAACTGATCCATTCGCCGCCGGTCTTGATGACATCCTTGGCCCGGTCGGTGATCCTCATGAACCCCAGGGCGTCGAGCGTGGCGATATCGCCGGTGTCAAACCAGCCGTCTGCGTCGGCGACATCCTCGTCCTTTCGGAAATAACGCTGGATGGTCCAGGGCCCGCGAACCTTCAGCGCCCCGGAGGTCTCGCCGTCGCGGGGCGCGGTCTGGCCGTCCTCGCCAACGATCTTCAGCTCGATGCCGAACTGCAGCCGGCCCTGGCGGGTCCAGATGACTTCATCGACTTCGTCTTCGCCCAGGGCCGCCAGGGCGGCGGTCGGGGTCGCCACCACACCCAGCGGGCAGGTCTCTGTCATGCCCCAGATCTGCAGCACCTGAACGCCGTAACGCCGCTTGAAAGTCTCGGCCATGGCGCGTGGCACCGCGGAGCCGCCAATGATGATCCGCTTGAGGGTGGCTGGCGGCTGGCCCGTCTGGTCCAGATGGGCCAGATACATCGTCCAGATGGTTGGCACCCCGCCGGAGAAGGTGACGCCCTCAGATGTGATCAGCTCCTGAAGGCTGGCCCCGTCCATCTTCTCGGCCGGCAGGACCAGCTTGCAGCCATTGATCGGACAGATGAACGGCAGGCCCCAGGCTGTGGCGTGGTAGAGGCTGGAGCAGGGCATCACCACATCAAACGCCGAAAGGCCAAAGGCGCTGGCCAGGCCCGCCGCCATGGCGTGAAGGACCACGGCGCGATGGCTGTAGAGCACGCCCTTCGGATCGCCTGTTGTGCCCGAAGTGTAGCAGAGGAAGGCGCCGCCATTCTCGTCCAGAACCGGCCAGTCCATCGGCCCGGCGGACTGCGCCCCGATCAACGCCTCATAGTTCAAGGCGCCAACGGTCCCGGGGTCATGGCCGGCTTCGTCCGACATGAGGACAAAGGTGGTGACTGTCGACATGGCCGGGGCCAGCCGTTCGACCACGGCCTGGAAACTCCGGTCATAGAACAGGATCCGGCTCTCGGCATGCTCCAGGACATAGAGGATCTGCTCGTCGAAGAGCCGTGGATTGATGGTGTTGAGCACGGCGCCCAGGCCCGGCGCGGCGTAGAAGAGTTCAAGGTGGCGATGGGTGTTCCAGGCCAGGGTGGCGACCCGGTCGCCGGAAGCAACCCTCATCTGGCGCAGAGCCCTGGCGAGTTGGCGCGTGCGGCCGCCCAGGCCCGCATAGTCATACCTGTGGATACGGCCTTCCACCGTTCGGGATACGATCTCGACGCCGGGATGCGCGGTTTCGGCAAAGGTCAGGATCGAGGTGGTCAGCAGGGGCTGGGTCTGCATCAGGCCGGAGATCAAGGGGGTGTTTTCCTCAACTGGTTTTGCGGCGCAACATCGACGCCCGGACTGGACTCTGTCAACGGACCCGGTCCAGACTGGAGGATGGAGTGACGTGATTGAGGTCCCAGCTCCGGCCTTGGCAAGCCGGGAAGCATAGACTGTCATAGTTACCGGCTTGCAGGTTGGATCGGACATCAACACCGAGCCCCCTCTGCTGGCGCCGTCCAAACAATGAAGACCCACAGAGGTCTGCAGGAAACATTCGATGAACCAGATTGCGCGCAACCTGACCCTTGGCCGGCTTGAAGTGGCTCCTCTGACGCCGACCATTGGCGCGGAGGTCTCCGGTCTTGATCTGGCGCAGCCGCTGGAACCGGGGGAGGTGTCAGCGCTGCGACAGGCCCTTCTTGACTGGAAGGTGCTGTTTTTCAGGGATCAGGAAATCGACACAGACCAGCATCTCGCCTTTGCCCGCAATTTCGGCGCCCTCGAGGTGCATCCATTTGCACCCCAGAAGGAAGGATATCCGGAAGTCCTTGCCATTACCCACAATCGCGAAAGCCGAGGCCGGGAAAACACATGGCACAGTGATGTGACCTGGCGGATCGAGCCGTCCCTGGGCTCGATCCTCCGGGCGATCGAGATTCCGCCAGTCGGCGGCGATACCCTGTTTGCCGACATGTACGCGGCCTATGAAGGGCTTTCAGACGAAGTGAAGTCAAAGGTGGACCATGCGGTGGCGGTCCACGACTTCGCTCATTTTCGGGTGGCCATGCGCAAACGCGGAATGACGCCCGAACAGATCGAGGCTTTCAACCAGGCCTATCCGATGGTGGAGCATCCGGTAATCCGGACCCATCCCGAGACCGGACGGCGCGCCATCTACGTGAACGCCGCCTTCACGCAGCACATCGTCGGTCTGGAAAAATCGGAAAGCGACGCCCTGCTGGCCCATCTCTACGCACAGGCTGCCATTCCTGAATACCAGTGCCGTTTTCGCTGGGAGCCGGGCTCCATTGCCTTCTGGGACAATCGCGCCAGCCAGCACTACGCCGCTTCCGACTATTGGCCGGCGGTGCGGCGCATGGAACGCGTGACCATCGTAGGCGATCGTCCTTGGTGACAAGGCTTGATCGCGCCAGGTTCTGGAGACTGGGCCTTGGCGTCACCTCGGGAGTTGCCGCCTTTGGGCTGGCCAGGCTTCTTTCCGCTCCATCCGGGTCACAGGTCCTCATCGCCTGGCTGTCGGGATCGGCGACTTTCCTCGCTCTGACCTGGCGCTTGATCGTGACGGCCGATGAAGCGGAGGTTCGCGCGCGTGCGGAGGCGGAAGATGAGCCAGGGCCTGTCATTCTGCTGATTGTCCTGGCGGCGGTTCTCGCCAGTCTGATTGCCATCGTCGTGGCCCTGATCGAAGCCCGGACTGCTGGCAGTTTCGATAAGGCTCTGATCGCCAGTCTGGCCGGTGCAACGCTGGTGCTCTCCTGGCTGCTGTTGCAGACCGTCTTCGTGATCCACTATGCCCACCGTCATTTTGGCGGCGACGGCAAGGGTTTTGGATTTCCGGGCGAGCCGGCACGGACCTATCTGGATTTCGTCTATCTGTCGTTCTGCATCGGGGCGACCTTTCAGGTCTCGGACAATACGGTCAATACCTCGGCGTTACGCAACCTCATCACTACGCACGCAGCGGTCGCCTATCTGTTCAATACGGCTATCCTTGCGCTCGGGATCAACATCACCGCCGGGCTCGTAAGCTGAATTTGTGCTATTCTCGTCTTAGCGCTTCGATCGGATCCAGCTGAGCAGCGCGCCAGGCGGGATAGGCCCCGAACACAAGTCCGACCAGCATGGAAAATCCGAGGGCAACCGGCGCGGCCCAACTCGCAATGGCCATGGGCCAACCCGCCAGCGCAGCCATCAGAAACGCGCCGCCAACGCCCAGCAACAGCCCGATCACGCCGCCAGCGAAGGACAGCACCACTGCCTCCAGAGCAAACTGATAGAGGACCCAGGACCGCTGTGCGCCGACCGCCATTCTGAGGCCGATCTCGCGGGTCCGTTCGGTCACGGCCACCAGCATGATGTTCATGATGCCGATGCCGCCCACAAGCAGGGATACCGCCGCCACCGCCGCCAGGAGGCCGGTAAAGGTCTTTATCGAGGCGGTCATGGCCGCCATGATCGAGGCCATGTTCTGGACGTTGAAGTCATCCTCGCCGCCGGGGCGGATGCGATGACGTTCCCGCATCAGGTTGATGACGTCTTCCTGCACCCGGTCGAGGTCGTCCGAGGTGGCCGCCTTTATGAAGATGGTCTGAACATTGTCGCCCCTGACCCTGCGGCCGACAATGCGGGACCGAACCGCCTGCAGCGGTCCCAGAACGATGTCATCCTGATCCTGGCCAAAACCGCTCTGGCCCTTGGAAGCCAGTACGCCGACAATCTCGAAGGGGACCGTCCCGACCCGCAGGCGGCGACCGACCGGGTCGGCTTCGCCAAACAGCTCGGTCGCGACCGTTTTGCCGATCACCACCACCTTGCGGCCTTGGCGCGCTTCCCGGTCGTCGAACATGCGGCCGGACTCGATCGTCAGGTCGCGGGCCAAAAGGTAGTCCGGCGTTACGCCTTCCACCCTGGAGTTCCAGTTCGCGCCGTCTGCCGAGAGTTGTGCGCCCCCGCGGACCGTCGGAGCGACGGCGGCCACATTTTCGATCTGGGCGCCGATCGCCGAGGCGTCATCGTCGCTCAGGCTCTGGCCGGTGCCGGCGCCTTGGCTGACAAAGCCGCCGCCTGGGCCGCGAGAGGCGCCCGGGGTGACGATCAGCAAGTTCGACCCCAGACCGCCGATCGCGCTGGTGACCATCTGCTGGGCGCCAAGCCCGATCGAGGTCATCATCACCACGGCAGCGACGCCGATCACCACGCCAAGAGAGGTGAGGGCGCTCCGCATCGGATGGGCGATGATGGCGCCGGCAGCGAAGCGAACCAGGTCGATCGGCTTCACGATCCAGACCTCTGGACATCAGAGACGATCAGGCCATCCCGAAAGCTCACCTTTCGGCGGGTCTCGGCTGCAACCTCCAGATCATGGGTGACGATGACCAGGGTCAGACCCTCGGCATTGAGGGACTTGAACAGGGTCAGAACATCCTGTCCGGTCTGGCTGTCGAGGGCGCCGGTGGGCTCGTCCGCCAGCAAGAGGTCTGGCTGATTGGCCAGGGAGCGGGCAATAGCGACGCGTTGTTGCTGGCCCCCGGACATCTGGGTCGGACGATGCCCAATCCGGTTTCCTAGCCCGACCCTCTCCAGCAGCACTTCCGCCCGATTTCGGCGCTCGTCCCTTGGAATTCCCGCATAGACCATTGGCAGTTCGACATTCTCGAGGGCGCTCAGGCGGGGCAGCAGCTGAAAGGACTGGAAAACAAAGCCAATCCTCCGATTTCGGAAACTGGCGAGCTGATTGTCATCGAACCGGCTGACATCCTCGTCCTCAAAGAGGTACCGCCCTGAGGTCGGCCGATCCAGTCCGCCCAGGATGTTCATGAGGGAGGACTTTCCGGAGCCTGACGGGCCAATTACGGCGACGCTTTCGCCCCGCTCGATTCGCAAGGACACGCCGGCAAGCGCCCGGACGGTTTCGTCGCCCATGACATAGGTCTTCTCCAGGTCCTCGAATTCGATCAATGTCCCGGCCCCTACATCCGGACCCGTGGTCCGGCTGACATCGGGCCGCGTGCCTGGACCTTGGCCTTCGGACCGCCGCCTGTGATCACATCCGAGCCGGGCTTCAACGCGCCCGAGCGATCGACCAGTTCGGTGTTTGAGCCATCCGACGCCCCGACCATCACCGACACGGGCGTCGGTTTGCCGCCCTGGAGAATCCAGACCACCCCGGAGGTCATGCCCTGACGGTTTCGCCCGCTCCCCTGGACCATGCGGGCGCGCAGCACCGACAATTGGGCTCGCTGATCAGGACGCAGTATAGGCTCGAGCCGGATGAAGGCCGCCTCCATGGCTGCGCGCATGGCCTTTCGACGGGCCTGAGGGTCTGCGGTTGAGGCAGCGGAAGCCTCTCCCTTCTGACGCGCCTCGGCCAAAATGACTTCTGCCTTCGCCTTCTGTGAGGCGTCCAGATTTAGTCCCTCCAATATCCGCGCGCCCATTGCCCGGCCCTGAGTGGAAGAGCCGTCGGCGGGGCGGTTGCTCGACGCGCCCGGGCCCGGCGGCGCGCCAGGAAACCCGCCGCCTGAGGACCGGCTTGCCTTTGCGTCAGATGGCGTCCAACGCAAGGCTGATGCCGGGACTTTCAGCACATTGCGGCGCTCTTCGATCACGATGTCCGCATTGGCGGTCATGCCCGGGAGCAGTTTTCCGCCCGGATTTTCGGCCTGGGCGATGACAGTGTAGGCGACGACATTGGCCGAGGTTTCCGGCTGCTTGCGGATCTGAGTGACCACCCCGCTGAAACTGTCGTCAGGAAAGGCGTCGACGGTAAAGCGGACCAACTGGCGAAGTTGAACCTGGCCGATATCGGCCTCATCCACGCTAATCTTGACCTCAAGTTTCGAAAGGTCCTGGGCGATCTGGAACAGGATCGGAGCCGACAGGCTGGCTGCCACGGTCTGACCGGGCTCGATCTGGCGATCCACGACAACGCCATCAATCGGCGCGACAATCGTTGTTCTGCCCAGATCGATCTCTGTAGCGGTCAACGAGGCCCTTGATGAGGCCACATTGGCCCGGCCTGCCACTACATTCGCCTGTGCGGCCTTCCAGTTGGCCAGTTCACTCTCCAGAGCAGCCTTTGCGACAATGCCCTGCTCAAAGAGCAGCCGTGTACGCTCGTAGCGTGTCCGGGCAACCTCGGCCTGCGCCTGAAGCTGGGCGACAGAGGCCAGTCCGGCTGCGATCTGGGCCTGACCCTGCCTAAGGCGACTCTGGTAGGTTTGCTGATCCAGAATCGCCATCACCTGGCCCTTCCGGACGGAGTCGTTGAAGTCCACCAGAACGCGGGTGATCTGACCAGAGATCTGCGATCCGACCTGAACCGTGACCAGGGCCTGCAGACTCCCGGAGGCCGAGACTGACTTGGTAATGTCCCCGAGAACCACAGCTTCGGTTCGATAAGGCTCCTTCGGGGGCTTGGGACGCATCATCCAGGCCGTCCCTGCGCCGAAGACAAGCAAGATGGCGAGCCCCCAGGCGATCGGAGTCCAGGGGATGTCGACTCGCTTGGCAGGTGTTTTTTGGTTTGGGCTCATGGGCTCAATCGTTCTGAGGCGACAGTCCGGATCACGAACCTAGCCGCTAAGGTTTGCAGTCGAATTGCAGGAGCGAACGGGTTGGCAACATCAAGCCTTGAACGGCAGGGAAAGGGAAATCCTGTGGGCTTCGCGACTCAGAGAGGCATGTTCACACGAGCTGTTGCTCCACCACCCGGACGGTTCAGAAGTACTGCGTCCCCGCCATGTGCCCGCGCAACGGTACGCACGACCGCCAGGCCGAGGCCAATGCCCCCAGTGTCCCGGTTTCGGGATGGCTCGCCCCGGAAAAAGGGGTCGAATACTCGCTCCGCATCGGCCGAATGAACACCGGGACCGTCATCTTCAATCTCGATCACCGCATAACCGTCGAGCGCAAACACCCGGCCCCGCGCTGCTCCGCCGTATTTCAGCGCGTTGTCGACAAGGTTAGCGATCATCCTGCGCAGGGCGACAGGGTCCCCCTCAATGATCAATCGATCTGTCCTCTCGATGGAAGCATTTTCGCCCGTCTCAGCGGCCTCATCGAGGACGCTTTCGACAAGAGACGCAAGCTCCATCCGGGTTCTGGCTGCGGGTCGGTTAGCTTCCGAAACGAACCCGAGTGTGGCTGCGATCATGGCTTCCATCTGATCGATATCGCTGGCCATTTTTTCCCGGAGTGCTTCGGGGGCGGCCTCAATCCTGAACTTTAGCCGGGTCAGCGGAGTTCGCAGGTCGTGGGCGATTGCGCCCACCATCGCGGTTCGATCCTCAACGTAGCGACGCAGTCTTTCCTGCATCTTGTTGAAGGCGCCTGCGGCGGCCTTGACCTCGGATGAGCCTGACATCTCCAGTGGCGGTGCGGCAGGGTCCCGGCCGAGGCGGTCTGCCGCTGTCGCAAACGCGCCCATGGGCGCCGAGAGCCGCCGGGCAAAGAGCCATGCAACGGGGGCGATAAGCAGAATCGAAAGCAACAGGGTGAGCATGACCCTTGTCGGCCATGCGTCCCAACGAAAAGACGGCTGAGGACGGGCGACAAGCCATCGGCCATCGCTCTGACGAACCGCTGCGGTGAAGGGAGCGAAAATCAGGCGTTCGTCGATTCGGCGGGACAACCTCGGAAGCTCTTCGCTGGCAAATGGCGGCGCTCGCGGGGGAAGATGAAGTCGAATTTGCCGTTCCAAACGGCGCTCGATCAGAAACGGTCCCTGCCTGCGGCTCCCCAACTTGATAATGACGCTCTCGGGTTCCTGGCCCAGCGCTGTTGCAAGGCCAAAGCGAAGTGAGTCGTGCCAGGGGCCCGCGGGGTAGGGGCCTTCTGGCGGCCTGATCTGGTACTTGACCACCAGAGGGCTTCCGTCTGCGACCGGGTAGACGCCGGGCTTTCGAAGGGCGGCCTGGATTTCGCTCAAGCGATACGCGTCGGGCGATGGCGGTGGCAAACTGAACAGCATGATTCCGCTGGTGATCGGCGCGGCCAAGAGGCTGAGCAAAACGAGGCCCATGACCTGTGCGAACAACGGAGCGCCCTGGAACCCTGTCATCATACTGAGCGAGCGACCCGAGGCACGAACATGTAGCCTTCGTTTCGAAGGGTCCGGATCAGTTCTGCGTCCCCGGCGCTGTCGTCGAGTTTCTTGCGAAGTCTACTTATCTGAACGTCTATTGCGCGGTCGTAGGCCTCGTTGTCCCGGCCGCGCGCCATGTCCAGAAGTTGGTCGCGAGTCAGAATACGCTGAGGTCGCTCAACAAAGACCTTGAGCAACGAAAATTCTCCGCCGGACAGATTGACCATGATCCCCTGGGGGGACCGGAGTTCTCTTCTCACCACATCAAAGCGCCATCCGGCGAAATAGCAGATCGCCAAGGTTCCGAGCGGCTGGCTGGACGCTGGCTCCCGTCTTCGTCTCAGGACCGCCTTGACCCGGGCGAGCAGTTCCCTGGGATTGCAGGGTTTCGGAAGGTAGTCATCGGCGCCCAGCTCGAGCCCTACGATCCTATCAGTATCTTCGCCCATAGCCGACAGCATGATAACCGCTGGTGCATTCGGTTGGCCGGTCAGTCTTCGACAGATAGACAGGCCGTCTTCGCCCGGCATCATCACATCTAGGACGACCAGGTCCACGGGACCCCGCGCCAAAATCGTCGCCATGGATCGAGCATCGGATGCTGTTTCGACTCTAAAGCCATGCTGGCTCAGAAACTCGCTGACCAGGTCGCGAATTCCGGCATCGTCATCTACGAGCAGGACGGTTGCGGGGTTTTCTCCCGACGGGGTGACTTCGATCAGGGTCTTCTCCATTGCTCGACGCTGAGCCTTTAAGATAGCGGCCGGATTTCGCGGAGGACATAATCCTGCAATGGGTCAGCTCAAACTTCGGCCCCCAACGGGAGTTGACTATGAAGCAGGTCGCACTTGCCGCCATTTTGATTCTGTCCGCCCCGACTGGGGTTGCCTTTGCCCAACATCGACCCCCGTCGTCGGATATGGACAGGGATGGCATTGTTACGCTTGCTGAGCACCAGGCAGTCTCCGAGAGCCGTTTCTTCCGAATGGACGCCAACAGGGACGGCATGATTGACAAAGCGGAGCAGAAAAGGGTGACTCAGTTTCTGGGTGGCCGCAATCCGCTTGCTCCGGCCGATCTGAACCGCGATGGACGTGTTTCAAAGTCCGAGTTCACGACCGCTGTGTCATTCCTGTTCAGCCGGGCAGATCAGAACAAGGATGGGCGACTGAGCGCTTCGGAGCAGAAAGCCATGCGTTCCTCTCAGGCCCGGTAGCTCAGGCAGGATTCAGTCCGCCATGGAGTCGACCGCGAGGTCGGAAACATAGGGGTTGGCCTTGCGTTCAAACCCAAAGGTGCTCATCGGGCCATGACCTGGCACAAAGGCGACATCGTCGCCCAGCGGCCAGAGCCTTGTCGTAATGGCCGAGATTAGGTCTTGAAAATTGCCTTTCGGGAAATCGGTTCGTCCGATCGATCCTTTGAACAGAACATCCCCCACCTGGGCGAACCTCGCTTCGCGATGAAAAAAAATCACATGACCGGGCGTATGGCCGGGGCAGTGATAGACTTCGAACTGAGTTTCGCCGAGCGTGACGATGTCCTCGTTTTGAAGCCAGCGGTCCGGCGTGAATCCACGCGCGTTAGGCATGCCATACTGCTTGCCGCTGTCAGCAATCCGGTCAATCCAGAATTGGTCGTCGCAATGAGGCCCCTCGATTGGACAGCCGGTGGCATCCTTGATCTCTGACGTGGCGCCGGCATGGTCCATATGGCCGTGTGTGATCCAGATTTTTTCCAGAGTAAGGCCGTGGTCCGCCAGTGCTTTCAACAGGCGCGGCGCCTCTCCGCCTGGATCGATGATCGCCGCCTTCATGGTCTTCGTGCACCAGACTATGGTGCAGTTTTGCTGCAAGGGGGTTACTGGTGCGATCACGGCTCGGATCGGGGGCTCTTTCACGGGAACTCCTTCCCTTTGGCAACCTTAGGCTCTGGAAACCTCGGCAGAACGAGGGCAGGGGTTAGTGACAAGCAAAAGACTTGGAATGGAGCCGACCCGGAATTTCTCCCGGGTCTCGTCCAGACTGCAGTGCTGAACATGGCCGGTCTCAGTCCCGGATATCATCCACGCCACGCGCCAGAGCCTCAGCAGGGGTGGGAAGGCTGCTGTCTTCGGTAATGTCGATACCCTTGGCCAGTTTTGAGTTCCAGTAGCCGTAGGCAGCGTAGACAATTGCGCCGACCAGAGCGTAGACCCCCAGGATGGTCAAGGGAACCGGATCATCCGCCAAGGCGCGATCGATCATCGGCTTGAAGTTCTGCCAAGCGAGAAACAGACACGACAGAATGCCTAAGACGGCGGTCACGATGCCTCCCGGAACCCTGAAGGGGCGCGGAAGTTCTGGGTGCGTGACCCTCAGATAGATGACTGAAAGACAGACAATCGAGAATGCGACGGCTGTGCCCAGAGACACCAGATCTCCGAGCAGGCTTATGGGCAGGAACGAAGCGCAAACGGCAATCACCACGCCCAGAAGGATGGTGCCCATCCATGGCGTGCGGAATTTGGGGTGAATCTCAGCAAAAACCTTCGGCAGAAGGCCGTCGCGCGCCATGGTGTAGAAGATGCGGGTCTGGCCGTAACACAGCACCAGCATGACCGAGCTCAGCCCCGTGATGGCGCCGATCTTTATGAGGAAGGCGATCACGTTCAGCTTGCCGCCCTCGGCCGTGGCCAAGGGCACATCCGCCCATTCCAGGCCCATGCGGTCGATGGCAACCGCGATCGGAGCCGGGCTGGCCAGTTCCTTATAGGGGACCACACCGGTCATGACCGCCGCGACAGCCATGTAGATCACAGTGCAAATGATCAAGGCCCCCAGGATACCGATCGGGACGTCCTTGCTTGGGTTCTTGGCCTCGGCGGCCGCCGTTGAGACCGCTTCGAACCCGACATAGGCAAAGAAGATGATTGCAGCCCCGCGGAAGATGCCGCTCACGCCGAATTCACCAGCCTTGCCGGTCGCTTCCGGGATGAAGGGGTGCCAGTTGGCCGGGTTGATATAGATAACGCCCACGGCAATGAAGGTGATGAGCACGATCACCTTGATCATCACGATCACATTGTTGACGTTGGCAGACTCGCTGACGCCCAGAACCAGAAGACCGCAGACCATGGCGATGCCGATGGCCGCAACCAGGTTCAGGGTCCCCGTCATTTGGAACACCAGATTGCCCGCGTCGTTGGGAATGGCTTGGATCAGCGGCGTCGCCCATTGAGGGGCTTCCTTGCCCGCCACCATCATCGTCGGAAAATTGACTCCGAAATCATGGAGCATGCTGACCACATAGCCAGACCATCCCACTGCGACTGTCGAGGCCGCGATGCCGTATTCAAGCACCAGCAGCCAGCCCATGATCCAGGCAAAGATCTCGCCCATGGTGCCATAGGCGTAGGTATAGGCCGAGCCGGACACCGGCATTGTCGACGCCAGTTCCGCGTAGCAAAGGCCGGCTAGAGCGCAGGCAATGCCTGCGACGACGAACGACAGCATGATGGCCGGACCCGCGTTTGCGGAAGCGACCTGGCCGGTCAGAACAAAAATTCCCGCACCGATAATGGCGCCCACGCCGAGGCTCATCAGATTTAGCGGGCCGAGGGAGCGCTTTAATTCGCTCTTGGCCGCCTCCTTCTGGATGTTGGCGATGGATTTTTTCAAGAAAAGGCGGTTGCCCGTTGGCGCGCCGTCTGCGGACATGCGTCTCGCTCCCCAAGAGCCGGCCAGTCGCCAGCGGTTATCGTGCGGGACGTTAGCAGCAAAGTTGTCAGGCGCAACGGCTTGCGGTGACGACGAGCGATTGGCGGACTAAACCGCTTCTCATGTTGCCCATCGAGGAAATACTGCCCGCCTTGAAGGCGATGCTCGCCACCTCAGCCTGTGCGGTGCTTGTGGCGCCGCCTGGTGCGGGAAAGACGACAGGCGTTCCGCTGGCTCTGCTGGAAGAGTCCTGGGTCGGAGATGGAAAGCTGATTCTGCTTGAGCCACGCCGGATGGCGGCGCGGGCTGCAGCTGCGCGAATGGCGCAGATGTTGGGTCAGTCGGTCGGCGAGAGCGTCGGATATCGGGTCCGAATGGATTCGCGCGTCTCTGGGACGACGCGGATCGAGGTGGTGACCGAGGGGGTCTTCACCCGCATGATTCAAGACGACCCCGGCCTTGGCGGTGTGGCAGCGGTCTTGTTCGACGAGTTTCACGAGCGCAGCCTGGATGCCGACCTTGGATTGGCACTGGCGCTTAATAGTCAGGAGCTTCTCCGAGATGATCTGCGACTGCTCGTTATGTCGGCAACCCTGGACGGCGCTGTAGTCGCCCGGCTACTTGGCGACGCGCCAGTTCTGGAAAGTCGGGGGCAAGCCTTTTCGGTGGAGACCCGCTATCTGGGTCGAAATCCGGCGGATCGCCTCGAAGTTCAGGTTGCCAAGGCCATTCGACGCATCCTGGCGGAAGAATTCGGAAGCATTCTGGTTTTTCTTCCCGGCCAGGGTGAAATTCTGCGGACCCGGCGGCTGCTGATTGAGCTCGGCGTGCCCGCAGACGTCGATCTTGTACCACTTTATGGCGCATTGGCTCCTGGCGAACAGGATTTAGCCATCAGACCGGCCGCAAATGGCCGCAGAAAAGTTGTGTTGGCCACCTCAATCGCCGAGACGAGCCTGACGATTGAGGGCGTCAGGGTTGTGGTCGATTGCGGTCTATCGAGAGTTCCAAGATTTGAGCCATCAAGCGGTCTGACCCGACTGGAAACCGTCAAGGTGTCTCAAGCCGCCGCGGATCAGCGGCGGGGCCGGGCAGGTCGTACTCGGCCCGGGGTGTGTTATCGACTTTGGGATGAAGCCGAAACCCGCGCCCTGGTCCCATTTGGCCGACCGGAAATTCTCGAGGCTGACCTGTCCGGATTGGCGTTGGATTTGGCCCGATGGGGGGTCCGCTCCCCATCAGACCTCGCCTTCCTGGACCCGCCTCCCGCTGGAGCGTTTGCCGAGGCCAGAAGCCTCCTGGCCAGACTCGGGGCGCTGGACAGCCAGGGGGACCTCACGGCCCATGGCAGGGTGCTGTCCGACCTGCCGTTGCCGCCCAGGCTGGCGCATATGGTTCTGTGCGGCGTCGCCAGCGGACAGGGGCCTTTGGCTGCCCAGATCGCAGCGCTTATGTCCGAACGCGGCCTGGGTGGGCGCGAAGTTGATCTCCTTCACAGGCTGGAAGCCTTTGGCGCCGATCGCAGTCCAAGGGCCCGGGAAGCCCAAGCCCTTTGTCAGAGATGGGTGCGCCTGGCCGGGAAACCCGGGACGCGTCCCCCTTCAAATCCGGGTCTGCTGATGGCCGAAGCATTTCCGGAGCGCATCGCCAAGGCCAAGGGAAAGCCTGGCGAGTTTCTGCTTGCGAATGGCAGGGGCGCGCACATGTCGCCGACCGAGGCTTTGGCGCGGGAGCCTTGGCTGGCCATCGGAGAATTGGGAGGGGGCGATGAGCGGGACCGAATTCTGCTGGCGGCGCCGATCTCGCTGGACGGAATCCGGCAGGCCTTCGGGGATCGTCTGGTTCGCGAAGATCGTTTCGCCACCGAAGCGGACGGCAAGGTTCGAGCACGCCGCTTGACGAGACTGGATCGTCTGGTGATCGAAGACAGGCAGATCGAAGTTCCAGAACCAGCCTTGATCTTGGCGGCCTTGCTGGATCAGGTCCGAGGTCAAGGTATTGGCGCCATCCTGTCGGGGGTTGCCTCCCGCTCGCTTTTGGCAAGAGTCAATTATCTGAAGCGACTGCAGCCGGAACATTGGCCGGATTTCTCGGAACCTGCTCTCTTGGCGCAGATTGAATCTTGGCTCGCCCCGCTTTTGGCGGGACGAAGGAGTTTGGTCGGACTGGCTGATGAAGATATCGTGACGGCTTTGCTCTCGCTGATGTCCTGGGATCAGCGACGAGGTCTTGAAATGGCCGCGCCCTCTCGATGGACTGCCCCAACCGGAACCAGACTAGCCATAGACTACGGGGCAGAAGCCGGCCCAACTGTGTCCGTGAGGGTCCAGGAGCTCTACGGGCTGGATGAGCATCCTGGCGTCGCAAGCCAACCCCTGGTGCTGTCCTTGTTATCGCCGGCGCATCGACCCCTGCAGGTCACTCGTAACCTGCCTGACTTCTGGCGCGGGTCCTGGAAGGATGTCCGCTCGGACATGCGCGGGCGCTACCCGCGACATCTCTGGCCGGAAGATCCCTGGACAGCGATTGCCACAACCCGGGCAAAACCAAGGGGAACCTGAGCCTCCGCGCGATGACCGCCAGCGCTTCAATCATGGGACTGGACCCTGTTGTCGTGACCGAGAAATGCTATGGGTGTAGTTGATTTGTGACCCCATAGATCATGATGCCAGTGGCAACAGACAGATTGAGGCTATCGGCTCGTCCCCGCATGGGTATCTTCACGTTGACATCGCAAGCCTTCGCCAGTTCTGGCGGAAGTCCCTGTGCCTCGTTTCCCATCAGGATCAGAGTGGGAGATTCGTAGATTGCTTTCCGATAGTCGGTTGTTGCCGAGAGCAACGTGCCGACGACAGAGCCCGGCCAGTTGGCTCTCCAGGCCAGGAACTCCTCGACCGTGGCCTTGATAAGGGGAACCGCAAAGATCGAACCCATCGTGGCCCTGACTCCTTCAACGGAAAAAGGATCGCAGCAGTCGCCGATCAGGATGACGCCGCCGCCGCCCGCGGCATCGATCGTCCGCACGACAGTTCCTAGGTTTCCGGGGTCCCTGACCTGCTGAAGGCCGACCCAACAGCCGTTGGACTCAGGTTCGATTTCATCCAGTGTCCGGAAGGACTGTCGAAAAATTGCCAAGGCGGGCTGGGCATTGTCGCGACGCGCGATTTTTTCAAGAATTTCCGGCGTCACCTCAATCACTTCACCACCGGAATTCGTCGTTGCTTCTGCTGCGCGGATCAACAGCGGGTGGTTCGCTGCAGCCCGGCCGAACATCAGCACCCGTGGAGCGACGCCCTGATCAACGGCTTCGATGATGATCTTGAGGCCTTCGGCCAGAAACTCGCCCGACTCATCACGGGCCTTGCGCATGTGGAGCGCCCTGGCCGCCTTGACGGTATCGTTCGTCAGGGAAGTTACCTGCCGCCAGTTCACGACAGCCAACGAGCAAAAAAGGAAAGGCCGACCCGGCGGTTGCCGCCTTCCTGCTCAAGGGCCAGTTCACCCCAGTCAATTTCACCGCCGCGGCCCTTCAGGGTTTCCGCCAGCAGCCCGGATAGCGCCGCCCCCGATATGCGGGCGGCATAGGCGTTCAAGAGCATGAATGATGCGTCTTCGGTGAGGAGCTGACCACACAGCCGTACCATTTCTGGCAGGTCTTCGAACAGGCGCCAGGTTTCTCCGGTCGGACCGCGCCCGAATTTCGGGGGATCGAGGATGATGCCGTCATAGGTCACCCCGCGTCTCAGCTCGCGCTGAACATACTTCTTAGCATCTTCAACCAGCCATCGGACTGGCTTTTCGTCCAGGCGGCTAAGGATAGCGTTCTCCCGGGCCCAGGCGACTGACTTCTTGGACGCGTCCACATGGGTCACCTGGGCGCCGGCTGCTGCACAGACGAGGCTGGCGACGCCGGTGTATCCAAACAGATTCAAAATGCGCAGGGGCCGTCTGGCAGCGCGGATTCTTGCGTCAATCCATGACCAGTTTGCTGCTTGTTCGGGAAAGAAGGCTAGGTGCCGGAAGTTCGTGAACCGGCCATGAAACGTGACATCGCCCCATTTCAGCGGCCAGGCTTCAGGGGCGGGGAGGGCAAATCGCCAGCGCCCCTCTTCTTCCTCGTCAGTCGGATCAAAAGCGGCGTCGGCCTTTTCCCAGTCACTTACGGGCAAAGCCGGCCCCCACAGACATTGGGGCTCCGGCCGGATAACGCGGAAAGGGCCGTAGCGCTCCAGCTTGCGACCATCGCCGCTATCGAGCAGGGCGTAGTCAGACCAGGAGCGGGTGGCAAGAAGTATTGGGGCGTCGGCGACGCGGGGGTATCGCGCAGTCATGCAGGGGCCTTACGCGGCGAGGCAGGCTTCGTCCAGCGGCGCAGCGGCGCGAGGCTAGATGAGCATGCGCAGGCTGCGGCGATGCGAGGCTTGCTCCAGTCAAGTGATTGACGTTTAGTATCGCACGGGGAACGCAGGGGGCTGATCAAAGTGACTGTGGTTCTGAAGAAGCCTGTGCGTTCGGCGCGAAAGCCCAAAGGTGACGGTCATCTGCGGAGGGGCGAGATTCTTGAGGCCGCCCAAAGGATATTTTTGGCAGAGGGATACCAAGGCGCGACCATCCGGAAAATCGCTGATGAGGTCGGGGTTTCGTCTACAGCGCTTTACATGCACTTTCGTGACAAGGACGAAATTCTGCTTGAAATCAGCGACACGGCGATCAATCGTTTGCTGGCGCTCAACAGCGAAATCTCCGGCAGAAGAGAAGATCCTCTGAGCAGGGTTCGTCTCATGCTTCAAGCCTATATGACTTTCGCGCTCGAGAATCCTAACGCCTATCAGCTGGTGTTCTGCGGACACGGCGGAATGTTGTCCGACGACAAGGTGGCGGCGACCCAGGAGCTAGGCGAGCGGTGCTTCCGGAAGTTCCTCGGCGTGGTCCAGGAAATTGCCGCCGTCGACAGACTCAAGCTTGGAACCGCTGAAAGCGCCGCCCAATCGCTCTGGACTGCCTGTCACGGGCTGGTGTCGCTCCTGATCACCAAGCCAGATTTCAACTGGGCGCCGACACAGGACCTTCGCACGGTCCTTCTGGAGAGCATGCTTTGTGGCCTGGTGAAGGACTGAGTCCGATAGCAGCCGACGGTCAGACCTTGAGACCAGGCCACTTTCGTGGCCAAGGGTCTCGGATGATGCACCCCACCCTGGAAACTGGACTGGTCTTCCTCGTCGGAGTTCTGGCAGCTGGCGCCCTTTTCAGCGAAGCGGCGGCGGCCAACGCCCGGATTGTGTCGCTTGACCAATGTGCAGACCAATATGTGCTGGCCTTGGCCCCGCGTGAGTCAATAGTGGGCCTCTCGCACAGAGCGGACGACCCCGATTCTAGGCTTCGCATGCTTGCGACGGGGCTGCCGGCCATTCGAGTGACAGCTGAATCGCTCCTCGCCACCCGGCCGGAGATTGCGGTTCGCTACTGGGGAGGGGACGCGCGCCTTCAGAGGACTCTTCAGGCTCGGGGTGTTCGAGTCGTGCAGATCAGAGACGCTGCGGATTTTGCCGGCATCCGTCGCAACATCAGAGTCGTTGCAGGCGCCTTGGGCGCCACCGCCCGGGGTGAGGCCCTGATCCGTCGAATGAATATCCAACTCGATTATGCCAGCGGAGCTTGGGACGGACGATCAGCGCTATATCTGACGCCCAGCGGGTTCACCGCCGGTGATGACACCCTGATCGGCGCCATGTTGAGGGCCGCTGGGCTGAGAAATGCCGCCATGCGTCCGGGCTATTCGGCCGCACCGCTCGAATCCCTGGTCCTGTCTCCCCCGCAGGGTTTCGTCCTTGGGTTTTTTGATCAACTATCCGCCGCCTTCGAGCGATGGGGCATGGGCCGTCATGCGGCCCTGAAGCGCCATTTTCCTGACCGGCAGATCGCCGCTCTTCCCGGCTCGGTGTTGAGCTGTCCAGCCTGGTTTGCCGCCGACGGTGTGGAAATGTTGGCTCAGTCGGCACAAAGATGAACCGGACGAGGTTTTGTTCATTTCAGGCATGGCTTTGCCTGGCCCTCCTGTTGCTGATTATCGGCAGTGTCTTTCTCGGCGAAACCTCCCTGACTCCTGACCAGTACAGAGAAGCTTTCCTGACTCCAGCCTCACCAGCGGGAGAAGTGCTCTGGACCATTCGGGGGCCCAGGGTCTTGATGGCGGGTCTCATCGGCGCAGGCCTGGGACTGGCCGGGGCAACACTCCAGGGCCTGCTGCGCAACCCTTTGGCTGATCCGGGCGTCCTGGGCGTTTCCGCCTTTGCAGGACTGGGCGCCGCTACGGCCATAGCCTTGGGTATGGCCGGCCTATCGGGCGCTGTGGAGGCTGGCGCCCTGGCGGGGGCTGCTCTGGCGGGTGCGATCGTCCTGGGGCTTTCTGCGCGCTTCAAGGAACCGGAGGCTCTGATCTTGATGGGGATCTCCCTGTCGTCCCTCGGCGGAGCTCTGACAGCGCTGATATTCAATTTCTCGCCTTCGCCTGTTGCCACGGCCGAGATCATGAACTGGCTGCTGGGCTCGGTAGAGAACCGTGATTTCGGCGATATTCTGCGTGCTCTCGCTCCCATGGTTCTGGGAGCCGGACTGTGTCTTTGGTCGGGGCGAGGCCTGACGATGCTGACCCTGGGAGAGGAAACAGCCTCATTGTCTGGACTACCGATGGCCCGGTTTCGAATGGCGGCGGTGGCGGGCGCAGCCTTGATCACGGGCGCCGCCGTGGCGGCTGCTGGGGTCGTGGGGTTCGTGGGCCTTGCCGCCCCCCATCTGGTTCGCAGCTTTGTGGGGGATGAGCCCGGCCGCGTCTTGGCGCCATCTGCCTTGGGAGGCGCGCTGTTGTTGGTCGCCTCCGATCTCTTCGCAAGGTTGGCGCCCTCGGAGCAAGAACTTAAACTTGGAGTCGTTACTGCGCTGTTTGGCGCTCCGCTCTTTGCCTTGGTCGCCTTGAGATCGGCGCGGAGTTGGCGATCGTGATCTCTGCCTGGGAGTTTCGGGGGGTCACTGCTGGACCCGGAGCTAGGAATGTTCTTGGCAGCCTTTCCCTCACCGTCCGTCCGGGCGAAGTGGTCGGCGTGATTGGGCCCAATGGGGCTGGCAAGACAACTCTGCTCCGTGCCGGACTGGGACTTCTGCCCTTGCGCAGCGGATCGGTTGTGTTGGGCGGTCGCCATTTGTCAGAGCTTTCGTTGGGCGAGCGCGCCCGACTTTGCGGCTATCTTCCGCAGGAACGGCGAATTGGATGGAACCTTCCGGCCTATCGAATCGTCGAACTCGGCGCTCCGGACCTTGACGCCGTGGCGGCGGGAAAGCTGGCCATGTCCTGCCTTTCCCGCGTCGGTATGGAGACCCTTGCTGAACGGGGGGTGCTCGACCTTTCCGGCGGCGAACGTGCAAAGGTGCTTCTGGCCCGGCTATTGGCTACCAGGGCCGCCCTGCTGGTTGCTGACGAGCCGGTAGCTGGTCTGGATCCTGATGCCCAGTTTCTCGCCATGGACGTCTTGAGGCAGGAGGCGAGGACGGGAATCGCCATTGTGGTGACACTGCATGACTTGAATCTCGCTGCACGCAGTTGCGACCGTCTGATTGTGATAGCGCAGGGACAGATCCGCGGTGACGGGACAGTTCAATCAGTTTTGACACAGGAGACCCTCGAATCCGTCTTTGGCCTCGACGGCTCACTGATCGACACTGACGTGGGTCCGACCCTCGTCGTCCGGCGTCGTCAGGTTGGAGGATCCGCTGTGCGGCCTGACCCGCCACGGCAGGATGACATCAACGAACAGGGCCTTGCATAAATCAAGTCGGGCGGCTCAGAGCCTGTTGCTCTACGCTCGTGCCGAGCACAACGGAAAAGTGATCTGTTTCAGAGTGTTATAGCATGTTCCGAGTACTATTCCGTACTTGTCCAAACATGCTCTAGTTGGCGCCGAGAACCGTGTAGCTGTAGCCGCCCCTTTTCAAATCCCCGGCAAGGTCAAGTGGTGCGGCGCCGCCATTCAGCCGAGCCCTGTAGACTTGCATGGTTTCCAGGGTGCGCATGACGTAGTTCCTGGTTTCGGAAAACGGAATGCACTCGATGAAGTTCAATGGATCAGTCGTGGCGCCTCTGGGGTCCCCGCAAAGACTTATCCACTGCGCCGGCCTGCCAGGACCGGCGTTGTAGCCTGCGGCAGCCATGGCGTAGGAACCATTGAAGGTATTGGTCATGTCGCCCAGATAACGCGCACCAAGCCGCATGTTGAAGCTGGCCTCGTAGAGCCTTTCCAGATCAAAAGGTTCGCCAAGAGATCTGGCTGTCGATCGCGCTGTGGCGGGCAGCAATTGCATCATGCCTCGGGCGTCGGCGCCGGATCGGGCCCTGGGGTCGAAGTTGCTTTCCTGCCGCGTGATGCTCAGGACAAAGGCTGGCTCGGCGCCGCCCGGGACAACGGGCGTTGTCAGGACCGGATAGCCTCGTTCAGGCAGAATGAAGCCACGCTGAGCCGCCGTCCGCACGGCTCGCATGCCCAGATCCTGATCTCCTGACGAGCGCGCAAGATCGACCAGAAGTGCAGATTCGGCTGCGGTCGGCAGGACATCATCGATATGCAGGATAAAGGTGCGGAATTGATCCTTGGCCCCAATGTTGTTGAGGAGTCTCGCCGCTCTGACAACCTCCCGACCATCGAAGCGGCTCCGATCTGCCGCCGTTATCACCGGGTCCTTACCTAGGGTGATCGATTTGATGCCCGCCTTCTGCGCTGCCAGTTGCCCGTAGAACACCGTAATGTGTTTGGCCCCCTGGCTGTAGAACGCCTGGGCCCCCGCTGGGTCCCCGAGGGCTTCAGCTGCCCGACCCTGCCAGTACAGAGCTCTTCCCTGGGTGATTGGCGAAACGCCGGCGCCGGCCAACCTCGCAAAATGAGCGGCGGCGGCAGAGGGATCATTCAGCCGGGTTAGCGCTAGCCAGCCGGCATAGAACTCTGCTTCCGCTGCGTCTGCACCAGTCGTGACGCCGGGGTCACGAGCAATTTGATAGGCCGCCCGGCTATTGCCCTCCTGAAGAGCGCTGACCAGCATTCGGCGCTTTTCTGGCCAGATCCTGGCAGCGACCTCTTCTGACGGTGGCGCACGAAAGCCACCGGTCAGACTATAGGACATCCCGGTCATCCCGGCCTTGTGAAAGTAGAGAGACTGTTCAAAAATCAGGCCGGGGTTGCGTCGCTGCTCAGCATCCAACTGTGCCACCAAATCGTTGGCATTGGATCGTCTGGCGCGCAGCGCCATTCTTGCTTCGGCCAAAGCGCGATCAGGACCAACCAGATTGTCGACCATTTCACGGGCCGCTGGCCCTTGGGGGCCGTAAAGCAGCATGTCAGCCCGTGCCAGATGGTCTTCCTCGGTCAGAAATTCGCCAAACCTGGCCCGCAACGATCGCTGTGGATCAACATCAAATAGTCGGTTTCTCCACCACGAGCGGATCAGGTCTGCCGCTTCCGGCCTGCGCCCTTGAACCCTGAGAGCGGAAGCCAAAGCCATGGCGCCTTCGGCCGTCTGGGGCTCTGCTCCGCCAAACCAGTCGATAATCCGGCTGGCATCCAGGCCGGAAGTTTCCAGCTTCCTTTCGGCGCTGGCCTGTCTGTTCGCGCCCCTGGGCCAGCCTGCCAGATCGCGCCGCGCAGAATCGGCTTCGAAAAACGAGAGCGAATCGGCTGCCGCGTCTGCCAGCGCCCAGGTCGCGATCTTTCTGGCCAAGGGGTCCTGGAGGCTCGTGAGGAGCACTCTAATGCGAGCTCCATCCCCCGATTTGGCGGCCGAGAACACGGCCAACAGAGTTTCACCTTCGGTCTCGCCTTGAATGGCAAAGTCGGGAATGGGAGGGTGAGAGATGATCGCGGGTTGCTGGGTTGCCGCATTTCCTGCGGCAAACGCGCCGCCCAGGCCCAGCGCCACGCATCCGCCTGCGGTCAAAAACACCCGAATCTTCAACGCCACTCGCCATCCTCCAACACAATACGACGCCCGCCCATTGCGAAGGCGGGGCCGGCGGACATATTGTCCGCCCCCATTCCATAGCCGCAAGCGAAAGCGGCGATCTCACGGCCTTTTGCAAGCCATGTTCCAATCTCCGCTCAAAGGCGTCATTCCGGCGCTGGTAACGCCCTTTCGTGACGGTGCGGTCGATGAGGCAGCGTTTGTTGCCTTGGTCGAAAGGCAGATCGCCGGAGGCGTCCACGGGCTTGTTCCTGTCGGCACGACCGGAGAGACCGCCACACTCAGTCATGACGAGCATCGAAGAGTTGTCGAGCTGTGCGTCCAGACGGCCAGAGGGCGCGTTCCGGTAATAGCGGGCGCTGGCTCCAACGCCACGGCCGAAGCCATAGAATTGGCCCGGCACGCCAAGTCTGTCGGTGCAGACGCCGCCCTGATCGTCTCTCCCTATTATAATCGACCAAGCCAGGAAGGCATATTCCGACATTTCGAGGCCATTAACGACGCAGTCCAACTGCCCATTATTGTTTACAACGTTCCCTCCAGAACCGGGTCGGACATGGCCAATGAGACGTTGGAGCGTCTGTCGGCCCTTCCCAACATCATGGGAATCAAGGACGCCACCGGAGACCTGACCCGCATCAGTCTGCAGCGGATCACCTGCGGACCGGAATGGGTTCTGCTATCTGGTGACGATCCCACCGGTCTGGGCTACATGGCCCATGGCGGACATGGATGCATTTCCGTGACCGCCAATGTTGCGCCGGAAGCCTGCGCCAGTTTTTACAACGCCTGCATGGCCGGAGACTGGGAGACGGCCAGATATTGGCAGGATCGTCTGATCCGCCTGCACAAGGCTCTGTTCGCCGATGCCTCGCCCGCGCCGACCAAGTTTGCCCTTGCCACCCTGGGTCTCTGTTCCGAAACCTGCCGGCTGCCCATCGCGGCCTGTTCCGATGGCGCCCGTGCTCAGGTTCTGGACGCGATGCGGGACGCCGGTGTTCTCTGATGGCCAGCAATCTCATCGCCGAGAACCGGCGCGCCCGGTTCGACTATTTTCTGGATGAAACCATGGAGGCCGGGCTGGTGTTGACCGGCACCGAAGTGAAGAGTCTGCGCAATGGTCGCGCAAACATCGCCGAATCCTATGCCTCGGTGGAAGGCAACGAGATTGTCCTGATCAATGCGGATATTCCGCCTTACGCTGGCGGTAATCGCTTCAACCACGAGCCCCGCCGGCCCAGAAAACTACTGCTAAAGCGCAAGCAGATCAGCCGCCTGATCGGCGCCGTCCAGCGGGAAGGGCGGACTATCATTCCGACCAGGCTCTATTGGAGCGACAAGGGCATCGCCAAGCTTGAGATCAGCCTCGCCAAGGGCAAAAAGCTTCACGACAAGCGCGAGGCCGTCGCCGAGCGCGATTGGCAAAGAGACAAGGCCAGGCTGATGCGGGACAGGGGCTAGGCGAACTTCAGTCCTTGCCGGCGTTTTCGATCAGCACGCGAGCCCGTTCAAACACCGCTTGAAACATCTCGGGCGTCAGCCTACCCGTGTTGGTATTCAGCCGTGAGCAATGATAGCTGTTGATCACCCGGTAGCCAGCGGCGTCGAATTCGGACCCGTGACCGGACAGTCCGGCGGCCGCTTTCAAACCCAGCGCCCGCATCAGGCTGCGTCTTGAAACGTCGCCAAGCGTCACAATCACCTTCAATCGCGGCATGGCATCGAGCGTGGCTGCGAAGAACGGCCGGCAATTGTGTTCTTCGGCCGTTTCAGGTTTGTTCTGAGGCGGTGCGCAGCGGACGGCGTTGGTGACCATACAATCGCGCAGTTGCAGGCCGTCGTCAGGCCTCGCTTCGTAGTTCCCCGCGGCGAACCCTGTTTTCAGCAAGGTCCCGTAAAGAAGCAGACCCGCGTGGTCTCCCGTAAAGGGACGGCCGGTCCGATTGGCGCCTGTCCGCCCCGGCGCCAGGCCGGCGATCAGCAGCCGCCCGTTCCAGTCGCCGAAAGATGGGGCAGGGCCGTTGAACCAGTCAGGGTTTTGCCGTTGGTTTTCCCGCCGATAGGCCACCAATCTGGGACAGAGGGGACAATCCTTCCCTGGCTCGGCAAGCAGGCGCTTGTCGCCAAAGCCAGGTCCCGCCTGATCATGAGAGCTCATGAACGGTCAGAGCTCGTCCTCGGCTTCGATCTCCGCCCGGGTCCGGTGGCTGTCCTGGGAGTATCGCTGCGGCGGCGCGCGACCAGGCCTGCCGATGATGTCACCCAGATCGGCCAGATCGACGAAGTGGTCAGCCTGTCGTCGCAGATCGTCGCTGATCATCGGCGGCTGCGACTTCACGGTCGAAACAACCGTCACCCGCACACCCTTGCGCTGGATCGCTTCAACCACGGCCCGGAAATCTCCGTCGCCCGAAAACAGCACCAGATGGTCCGCAGCTTCGGCCATTTCCATCATGCCTACCGCGATCTCGATATCCATGTCGCCGCGCCACCGGTCGCGCCCCTGCGAGTCGGTGAACTTTCGCGCTGACTTGGTGACGAGTGTAAACCCATTGTAGTCCAGCCAGTCGACAAGCGGACGGATGGGGCTGTAGTCATCACCTTCGACGATGGCCGTGTAGTAGTAGGCGCGGATCAGAAGCCCGCGCTTGCGAAACTCGTCCAACAGCTTGCGATAGTCGATGTCGATGCCCAGGGCCTTCGCCTGGGAATAGAAGTTGGCGCCGTCGATGAACAGCGCCAGTTTTTCTGTTGGATAAAACGTCATTGGTTTCAAATCCTTGATCAAAAATCGTAAGACCACCTGCGTCGGCGATGTGCTGGTCGGCATCGGGAGCAATCTGCCCGGTCGCCACGGCCGATCCGAGGATCTGCTGGTCGCCGCCCTAGACCAGTTTTCGGGTCTTGGACTGACGATCGTCGCCCGGTCCGGCTGGTGGCGGTCCGCTGCCTGGCCAGACCCCACCATGCCTGCCTATACGAATGGCGTCGTGGTTGTCGAGACGGCATTCGGTCCCCTCGCGACGCTCGAAGCGCTGAACAGGATCGAAGAAGTCTTTGGGCGGAAAAGGGACCAACCCAATGCCTCCCGAACCCTGGATCTTGACCTCATTGCTCACGGCGAAACGATCCTGGAAGGACCTGATCTCGCGCTGCCCCACCCCCGCGCGCATTTGCGAAGGTTCGTAATGGGCCCTCTGGCGGAAATCCTTCCGACCTGGCGCCATCCAGTTTTGCAAAGAACAGCAATTGAGCTTCTTGCTGGCGCCACCGTCGGACTGGACGCCTATCCGCTCTAGAAATTCCGGCCCCGGGCCGGGGGAGGCAGGGCAATGCCTTGGGTCTTGGACTCAATGCGCAATGAATGGTCTTGCGGCGTTGCACAAAGCCCCGCAAAACTCTATGTAGCCCGGCTCCACCGGCATCGCTTGAGAGACTCCATGGCCCGCGTCACCGTCGAAGACTGCATTGAGAAGATCCCGAACCGATTCGGTCTGGTCCTCATGGCGGCGCATCGGGCCCGTGCCATCTCGGCAGGTTCGGCCCTTCTGGTCGATCGTGACAATGACAAGAACCCGGTTGTCGCCCTTCGCGAGATTGCCGACGACGTGGTGGACAGCGCCGGCCTTCGTGAGAGCCTGATTGGCACGTTGCAGCGGGTCGACGAGCGGACGGAAGCTGAAGAAGAAGCGGAAACCATCGCTCTGCTCTCGGATCCGACCCACATGCAGATGAGCGAGGCGGAACTGATCCGCGCGTTGCAGAGCGACCGTGATGGCGGTCAGGAGGAGCGGTACTGAGCCCCGAAGGCGCAGAACCTCTCGATCTGCAGGCGGCCACCCCCGCCGCCCCTCCTCTTGACCGCTCCTCAACGACGGCGACAGGGCCGGCAAACAAGGCCGCCGAGCGACAGAAGTTTATCCGCCAGTTCGAACTGATCGAGCGGGTCAAGGCCTATGAACCCGATGCGGATGAGGCCCTGCTCAACAGGGCCTATGTCTATGCTGTGCGCATGCATGGATCCCAGACCCGTGCTTCCGGGGATCCCTATTTTGCCCATCCCGTCGAGGTGGCCGGGATCCTTACCGAATACCGTTTGGACACAGCCACCATCGTGACGGCGCTGCTGCATGATGTGATCGAAGACACCCAGGCATCCCGCCAGGATATCGAGAGCCTTTTCGGAGCCGAAGTCGCCGAACTGGTGGAGGGAGTCACCAAGCTATCCAAGTTGGAGCTGACGGCCGAATATGCCCGCCAGGCCGAGAACCTGCGGAAATTCATCCTGGCCATAAGCAAGGATGTTCGCGTCCTTCTGGTCAAACTGGCGGACCGTCTGCACAACATGCGGACGCTGAACTTCATCAAGACGCCGGCCAAGCGTGAACGGATCGCCCGCGAAACTCTGGACATCTATGCGCCCCTTGCACGGAACATCGGCTGCCATCGGATATGTACCGAACTCGAGGAACTGGCGTTCGAGCACCTGAACCCGGTCGCCCGACATGCCATCCAACGGCGCTTGGAAGCCCTGCGTACTGAGCAGGGTAGATCGGTAAGCGTTGTCAGCGGAGAGGTCACCAAAATCCTGGACCGGGAATCGATCGCGAGCCGCGTTTCCGGACGGGAAAAGCACCCCTTTTCCATCTGGAGGAAACTGCAACGTAAGGCGATTGGCTTTTCCCAGTTGTCGGACATCTATGCTTTTCGAGTGATCGTCGATTCCGAGGACGCCTGCTACCGGGCCTTGGGCATGATCCACCGAACCTGGCCCTGCGTCCCCGAGCGATTCAAGGACTACATATCCACGCCCAAACGGAACAATTACCGCTCGCTGCACACGACGGTCATCGGTCCCAAGGGTATGCGTATCGAGATGCAGATCCGTACCGAGGCCATGGACCGCGTGGCTGAGGACGGCGTCGCTGCCCATTGGCGCTACAAGAACAAGGCCTATGGCTTCGATGCCGAACACATGGAGGCTGAAGGCGGACGCGACCCCCTGGCCAATCTGCGACAACTGGTTCAGGTGCTGGAACACGGCGGCGACGCTGAAGACCTGGTGGAACACGCCAAGCTCGAAATGTTTCTGGATCAGACCTTCGCCTTCACTCCCAAGGGCAGATTGGTCAGCCTGCCCCGGGGAGCCATGCTCCTCGATTTTGCCTATGCCGTTCATACTTCGGTCGGCGACACCACGATTGGCGCCAAGATCAATGGCGAACTCAAGCCGCTTCGGACTCCGCTGATCAATGGTGATGTTGTCGAGATCATCCGGGGCGACAAGCCATCAGTGCCGCCCGACTGGAGAAGCCTGACCGTCACCGGTCGGGCGCGCTCGGCGATTCGTCGCCATATTCGCCAGACGGAGAAGGAGGAATTCCTCCGACTGGGCAAGGCGGCTTTGGAGCAGGCCTTTGAACGGGCAGGCAAGAGCCGATCCGGCATTTCCCTTCGGCCGGCGCTCGAGCGGGTCGCGGCAGCAACAGAAGACGATCTTTATGACGCCATTGGGCGAGGACGGGTGTCGCCGGTCCAGGTTCTGGAAGTCGTATTTCCTGGGCTTAAGGAAAGTGAGCGTGCGGCTGTCTCGGCACGGCGGAGGATCGAGGACGGAAAGAGCGCCAGAATCTTCGTGCGTGGCGGGGGGCTGACCCCCGGCATCAGCCTGCATTTCGCAACCTGCTGCACCCCGGTTCCCGGGGATCGAATTGTGGGAATCGTCCAGCCTGACCAGGGTCTGGTCGTTCACACAATCGACTGTCCCAAGCTGGCCGAGTTTGAAGACCAGGGTGATCTCTGGCAGGATCTTTACTGGACTCCTGAAGCCGAGCGGAACACGATTGCAAGGGCCCGCATGCGGGCGACGATCCGCAACACGCCGGGTGTTCTGGGTGAAGTCTGTACGATCATCGGAGAGGCCAGAGGCAATATTGTGGGCCTCAAAATGCACTACCGGCAGGAAGATTTCTTTGATGTCGATATCGATCTCGACGTCAAGGACAACCGCCACCTTACCAATCTTGTAGCCGCGCTCAGGGCCTGCCCCAGTGTCGAAAATGCCGATAGGGCGCTCGGCTGATCAGGTCTCAAGATCGTTGAAAGGCTTTCTCTTTCCGGAGGCGCCGTGACTTTTCAAATCCTCACTGGCGCACCCGGCGCTGGCAAGACCGTGCTGTTGCGTGGCCTGGAGCTCGCCGGCTACGGGGTTGTCGAAGAGGCGGCGACGGATGTGATTGCATGGCGTCAGGCGAACGGCTGCATGGAACCGTGGAAGCAGCCGGACTTCGTCGATGCTATACTTGATCTCCAGATCCGACGGCAGGCGGCAGCCGACTGCCAGGGTCGGTCTGTCTATCTTGATCGCTCGCCGGTCTGCACTTTGGCCCTTTGCCGGTTCCTCGGCCTGACGCCGACGGAGCGACTGAACCAGGAAACGGCTCCGGACCGGCTGCGTGCGCTCTATCGGCCTTTGGTTCTTTTCGTTCGGGGTCTTGGCTTCATCACCCCCACTTCCGCGCGGAGAATTTCGCTTGAAGAAGCGGCTCGCTTTGAAAGCATTCACCGCCAGACCTACGAAGACCTTGGATTTGGCCTTTTGGAAATCCCTGCAGCGTCGGCCGCCGACCGTGTCAAACAAGTGCTTGATCGATCTTGAACAACGCCGCCCTTCAGCGACCTGCCTGCTAGAAGATGAAGTCCGCAGAGGTCAGAACGGGCGCGCCCTGCAGCAGAATTTCGAACTCAGGAAAGCCATCGCCGCTTGAGTCTCCGGCCAATATCGTATTCCCGTTTCCATCGGAATACTGGATCAACTCGCCGGGCGTGTTGGTAAAGGCCGATCCCGCCAGGAAAAACGCGTCCTCGCCGTCAACAGTGGTGTTCCCGTCCATCCGCTTCAGATCGATAAGGTCGCCTTGGGCCTGGTTGAAATCCGTGATGATGTCCCGGGTATTGGCGTAGGGGCCACTATCTTTTCCCTGGCTGAGAATGAACAGATCCCGGTCGCCGCCGCCGGTGAGAACGTCCTGTTTCCCGCCGCCGGTCAACTGGTCCTTGCCCTCTCCGCCCTCCAGAGTATCCTTCTGCTTGCCGCCCTTTAGGACGTCAGGACGTCGCGTCCGCTGCCGCCCAGTAGCGTACTGAGGCCATCTCGGCTGGTCAATCTGTCGCTGCCATCTCCGCCATCCAGAATGTAGAGCGCAGTCCGGACTGCCGCACCTTGGCCGCTGATCGTCAGGGTGTCATCGCCTCGTCCGCCAAGGAGAGTCAGGTCCGCAATCTGGCCGGCAATGTCCAGACGGTCATCTCCGTTGCCGCCCGTGATTGACCCAATTCCTGAGATCTGGACATTCGAAAGCACTACGGACCCGGATTGAGCAAGGACCAGGTCGACGGGATCAAGTCCTGTATAGATGCGTTCGGAAAACCCTGACAGCTGAGCGGCAGTCAGCCGCACCGTCATCGCTTCGGACGGATTCTGGTCCAGCCAAAGGGTGGTTATGCTGGAAAAGGTGGCAAGGCTCAAATCGAGCATGCCGCCCTGCCCATGAATTTCCAGCCGGTTTAAGCCAGCGCCGCCGTCGATGACTTCTTCGAGACCGCTGATTTCAGCGATGGAATTGATGACAAAGACGTCGTTTCCGCCGCCCCCGAACAGAATGTCCGCGCCCAGACCACCGATGATCTGATCGTCTCCGTCATCGCCATAGATGAGGTCATCGCCGGCGCCACCGTCGATGGCGTCAGCCAGGGCCGTGGACTGCGCGATTTCGTTGAAGATTCCGAGCGCTACAAGGCCGTCTCCGGACCGGTGAATGAAGTCTGCAGTCGCTGTGCCTGTGACAATCGCCATGATCCTGAACTCCTGGTTCTGATGTCTGCATCCGTCCGGCGGTCAGGATGGCGCCATCTCCGGTGAGGCGCACTCCTTTTTGCACCCGGGGTCTGATCCTGTGGGTCTCGGATCTGCCCGACGCCAAAGTCCTCTTGCGCCGGGGGCCAGTTTCGAACGACTGTTTGGAAAACCGGAAAACAGACGAGGAAACGATAATGGCGATCGACTTTGAAATTCCGCCCGAGGCCAAGGCGGTCCGGGAAAAGGTTCGGCAATGGGTGCAGGACGAGTGCCGTCCGGCCGAACAGGAACTGCTCGCAGGCCGTGAATACAAGGAGGTGCTGGGCGAACTTCGGACCAAGGCCCGTGCTCGCGGCCTCTGGTGCCCCTTCATTCCGGTGGAGCATGGCGGAATGGGTCTGGGTCCCCTCGCCAACGCCCTTGTCCAGATGGAACTGGGTGAAAGCTATCTCGGCGCCCTCTCGATGAACACCCAGGGGCCTGACGATGCAACCATGATGACGTTGCTGGCCTATGGCACGGAGTACCAGAAGGAAAAGTTCCTCAAGCCGTTGCTGAACGGCGAAAAGCGCATTTGCTATTCGATGACAGAAAAGGCTGCTGGAGCGGATGCGACCGGCATGCAGACCCGGGCGGTCAAGGATGGCAATGAGAATTATGTCCTGAATGGCGAAAAATGGTTCAGCTCGGCCGCCAGTGTCGCGGACATCGCCGTGGTCATGGCCAAGACCGACCCGGATGCGCCGCGGCACCAGCAATTCTCGACCTTCATCGTCGAGCTCCCCAACCCGGGTTACCGCATCGTGCGGGATATCGGCACCATGGCCGCAGAAGGCCCGCTGAGCCACGTGCTCGGCGGCGGCCATTCTGAAATCGAGATCAAGGATCTGGTCGTGCCGGCCGAAAATCTGCTCGGAGGCGAAGGCAACGGCTTCAATATGGGTCAACACCGACTGGCCTACGGACGGCTTCGACATGGCATGCACAATGTGGCCATGGCCCAGCGTGCACTCGACCTGGCCACAGCCCATGTCACGAGCCGCGAAACCTTTGGCCGAAAGCTGAAGGATCGTCAGGGTGTGCAGTGGATGCTGGCCGATTGCGCCAGCGAACTCTACATGGCCCGGCTCATGCTGCTCCATATCGCCTACAAGGCGGAAAAGGGCATGGACCTTCGGCAGGAAAACTCCATCGCCAAGGTTTTCCTGGCCCATATGGTCCACAAGGTCGTGGATACGGCGATCCAACTGCATGGAGCACTTGGATATTCCACCGATACGCCGCTCGCGCGCTGGTACACCCATATCCGGTCGCAGCGTTTGGTGGACGGGCCGGATGAAGTCCATCGCTGGACTGTCGGCCGCAATGTCATCAAGGCGTTCGAGCGGGATGGCACCACCGCCATGGCCGCTGGCGGCGACCTGATCTAGCAACAGGCGGGCGCAGCGATCGGCGCTGCGCCCGCCAAATCATCTGGATGGCTCTGCGCCATCCGACCGGGTATCCAGGGGCAATCCAGGGGGTTGCCCGATCCGAGGCGTCCACATGTCAGAAGTCATCCTTGACCCCGATCTGCCGATCATCGATCCACACCATCATCTGTGGGATCGCACGGCCTTGCTCGGGCAATTGCCGCCGCCAAAACACGACTTCGAGCAGATCGTTCGGCGGGTTCCGCGCTACCTGCTGGATGAACTCCTCGGGGATATGGGCGCTGGGCACAACGTTGTCGCGACCGTCTACATGGAGTGTGGAGCCTTCTACCGATCCTCGGGACCCGCCGAATTGAAACCCGTTGGCGAGGTCGAGGCCGTCAACGGCCTGGCGGCCATCGCCGACAGCGGAGTCTATGGGTCCTCCAAGCCCTGCGCCGGGATCGTCGGCCATGCAGACCTGACGCGCGGCGCGGCGGCGCGATCTGTTCTCGAAGCGCAGATCGCCGCCAGTTCGAGGTTTAGGGGCATACGGCACAGCGCCTCCCACGATCCTGACAGTGATGTGCTGGGCCCGTTGGTGCGGCAGCCCGCCGGTCTCTATCGGGATGCGAAATTCCGCGAGGGCTTCGCCCAGCTTGCCCCGCTGGGACTATCCTTTGACGCCTGGCTGCTCGAACCTCAACTGCCCGATCTGATCGACCTTGCGCGCGCCTTTCCGGATACCCGGATCATTCTGGACCACGTTGGTACGCCCCTGGGCATAGCCAGCTATGCCGGCAGGCGAGAGGAGCGATTCGACATCTGGCGCGATAGCATCCGGAATCTGGCTGAATGCCCCAATGTTTCCGTGAAATTGGGCGGACTGGCGATGGTGTTCCCGGGTTTTGAGTCCTGTCTGGCTGACCCGCCGGCCTCTTGTGAGCATCTGGCTCAGGAATGGAGACCCTACCTGGAGACCTCCATCGAGGCCTTTGGCGTGGACCGCAGCATGTTCGAGAGCAACTTTCCGGTCGACATTCTCTCCTGCAGCTACGCGACCCTGTGGAACGCCTTCAAGCATTTCGCGGCCGGCTATTCGGACAGCGAAAGAACCGCCCTTTTCAGCGGCACTGCGGCAAAGGTCTATCGACTGGCGCTCTGACCAGCGGCCGGTCTGTCGTGATGACGGGAATCTGCTATGGGACCGGTATGACCTCAGAAGACGTGCTTGAAGAATTCCGCGGCGCCGGCGCCCTGCGCGAAGGCCATTTCGTGCTGTCCAGCGGACTGCATAGTCCCGTCTTTCTGCAGAAAAACCTGGTCTTTGCCGAGCCTGATCGATGCGCCCGGCTCTGTTCCGCCCTCGCCGAGCGGATCCTGGACGCTGTTGGCAGGCCTGACGTCTGCATTTCGCCTGCAGTGGGCGGGATCATTCCAGGCTACGAAACCGCCCGTCATCTGGGTGTCCGGTCCCTCTATGTCGAGCGGGAAGGGGGGAGGTTCACCCTGCGCCGCGGCTTTCAGATCGACAGGGGGGCTCAGGTGGTCATGGTTGAGGACATCGTCACCACGGGCCTTTCATCCCGTGAATGTATTGCCGCTATCGAGGCGGCTGGCGTAAAGGTGATGGCCGCGGCCTGTATCGTCGATCGTTCCGGAGGCAGGGCTGATGTTGGCGTTCCGCTGATCGCCCTGGCGACCCTCGATGTCCCGGCCTGGCCCGCTGATCAGATTCCGCCGGAGTTGGCTGCGATACCAATCGAGGATCCCGGTAGCCGCCGGCTCGCCTAGAGCCGGTCCGGTTCAAGGTGAACCAGCTATTGGAACGGCCTCCAGTGTCAGCCATCTCCCAGGCTTGAGAAGGCGGCTGAAGGTCTTTCGTCTTCGCCGTCCTCGCCCTAAGTATCAAGCTACTGGAAAGGGAAGGTGACCCATGAGCCTGCGCCTTGGCGTGAACATCGACCACGTCGCCACCATTCGAAACGCCCGGGGTGCGAGATATCCTGAGCCGATCCGAGCGGCCGAGTTGGCGCTCGCGGCAGGGGCGGACGGAATCACGGCGCATCTTCGCGAGGACCGACGTCATATCGCTGATGCCGATATCGACCTGCTGTCGGATCTTTGCCGGCGGCGGGGACGCCCCTTGAATCTTGAAATGGCGGTCACCGACGAGATGGTGGGGATCGCTGTCCGACATCGCCCCCACGCTGCCTGCCTGGTTCCTGAACGACGCGAAGAGGTGACGACAGAAGGTGGGCTGGACGTGCTGCGCGGCCATAACAGGGTGAAGAACGCGGTATCGGCGCTCCGTGACGCCGGCTGCCGTGTGTCCTTGTTCATAGAGCCAGACCTGGCCCAGATTGAAGCCAGTGCTGAAGCCGGGGCTCATGTGGTCGAACTCCACACGGGCGCCTATTGCGATGCCGTCCGGGCCGATGATGTGGACCGGGCAGCGGCTATCCTCGACCGATTGTCCAAGGGGGCGATCGAGGCCCGGAAGCTCGGCCTCGAAGTCCACGCCGGTCATGGGATCGACTATGCAACAGTGACCCCCATAGCCGCCATACCGCAGGTCGCCGAACTGAATATCGGCCACTTTCTGATCGGCGAGGCGATCTTTGTCGGACTTCCGGAGGCCATCCGGCGCATGCGACAGCTCATGGATGCGGCCCGGCTTCTGACGGATCAGGCGGCGTGATCATCGGCCTGGGCTCAGATCTCTGCGATATCCGCCGCATTCAGAAGTCCCTGGATCGGTTCGGCGACCGTTTCGTCCAAAGACTTTTCACCGAGATCGAGCAGGAAAAATCCGACCGTCGCAAGGACAGGGCCGCCAGCTACGCAAAGAGGTTTGCCGCCAAGGAAGCCTGCGCCAAGGCTCTCGGCACCGGTGTTCCGCGGCGCGGGGTGCATTGGAAGGACATGGGCGTTGTCAATCTCCGCAGCGGGGCGCCAACCATGGCGCTGACGGGCGGTGCAGCTGAACGGCTCCAGATTCTGACACCCCCCGGAATGACCCTGAAAATCCATGTCAGCCTGACCGATGATCATCCCTACGCCCAGGCCTTTGTGATCCTCGAGGCCCTGCCGGCTGGCGAAACGCCATGAAGGCGAGTTAACGGGCCAAACCCTTGCCCATGGGTTATTCCAAGGCTAACGAGCACCATCCGGGCGTTTCGCTCGCGCCCCTAGAGAGATCTGCGCCGCCATGACAGACGCCGTCCGCACAGATGCCAAGGACGTCCAAGCGTCGGGGGGGGCTGAACGGCCCACCTTCGTCCAGGAAATCATAGAGATCGGCAAGACGGTCGCCTATGCCCTTCTAATTGCGCTTGTGCTGCGGGTTTTCCTGTTCCAGCCCTTCACCATCCCTTCGGACTCCATGGAGCCCAACCTGCTTCATGGTGACTATATCATCGTCTCCAAGTGGCCTTACGGCTATTCGCGCCATTCGATTCCGCTGAGTCCGCCGCTTTTCAAGGGCCGAATTCTCGGTAGTCAGCCCAAGCGTGGCGACATCATCGTCTTCAAGCTGCCGGCCGATGCAAAGACGGACTACATCAAGCGTCTGATCGGCCTGCCGGGCGACCGCATTCAGGTCCGTGGCGGCGTGCTTTACGTCAATGAAAAGCCCGTGCCCCGGGTTCAGATGACGCGCAACGAGCTGCTCGACATGGACCGGTTGCGCCAACAGGAAACCTCGCTCGACAACAAGACCTACGTGACCTACGGCGGCGCGCCCTATGGGTACGTGAACAATACCGGCGTTTTCCTCGTTCCGCAGGGCCACTACTTCTTCATGGGCGACAATCGAGACAACAGTCTCGATAGCCGCGTGGAGCCCAACTTTGCCAATCCCCGCCAAGGGGGCGTCGGCTTCGTGCCGGCAGAGAATCTGGTGGGCAAGGCGGAAATCATCCTTCTGTCCTGGTATCCGCCAGCCGGGCCCTATGACATCGACCAGGGCCATGAGGGCGCCTCGCTGTTCAAGCCCTGGACCTGGTTTACCGAGGCCCGTCCCAGCCGGTTCTTCAATATTCTGAAATGACCGCCTGGGCCGACGCGCTGGTCGCCCTGGAGCAGAAGATCGGTCACAGCTTTGTCGACCGCGCCTTGCTTGAGCGCGCCCTGACCCATTCCAGCGTCGGTGATGGCGCGGTCAAGGTGCGCCACAATGAGCGACTGGAGTTCCTGGGTGACCGGGTGCTGGGGCTCCTCGCGACCGAACGGCTTCTGGCGCTGTTTCCGGACAGCCGGGAGGGCGAATTGTCACCGCGCCTTGCCAACCTGGTCAATGGCAAGGCCTGTGCCCGGGTCGCACGGCTGCTGGGTCTTGGCGAGATCATGAGGATGAGCGCTTCGGCCCACCGCATGGGCGTGCGCAACAATGACGGGGTGCTCGGTGACGCGGTCGAAGCCCTGATGGCCGCTATCTATGTTGACGGCGGCCTGGAGACGGCCCGCGCCTTCTTTCTTTCCGCCTGGGATGAGGAATTTTCGCTCCTCGACAGCCCCAGATCAAAGGATTCGAAGACACGACTGCAGGAATGGGCCATGGGTCTGAAACTGGCTGTTCCAACCTATACCGTGGTGGGCCAGGTGGGGCCGGACCATGCGCCCCGATTTACCGTAGAGGTGCAGGTGCGGGGATTTGAGCCGGAACGGGGGGAGGGCGCCTCCCGTCGCGAGGCCGAAAAGGCGGCAGCATTGGTTATGTTGCTGAAACAGGAAGGCAAGGCATGACCCGGGCAGGCTTTGCCGCGATTATCGGCGCCCCCAACGCGGGGAAATCCACCCTGACCAATCGTCTGGTCGGAGCCAAGGTCTCGATCGTCACCCAGAAGGTCCAGACGACGCGGTTTCCGGTTCGCGGCGTCGCCATGGCGGGCGAGGCGCAGATCGTACTGGTCGATACGCCCGGCATTTTCAAACCGCGCAGACGTCTGGACCGGGCCATGGTTCGCTCGGCCTGGGCGGGCGCCGAAGATGCGGACTGCGTGGTCCATCTTGTCGACGTCCAGGCCGAACTGGCCGTGCAGAGCGGTTCTGCCACCGGCGCCGACAAGCGAGGCGTCGAGGATGTCCAGTCCATTATCACCGCCCTGAAGAGCGCCGGCAAACAGGTCATCCTTGCAATCAACAAGATCGACGGGGTCAAGCGCGACCGATTGTTGGCCATCGCACAGACCCTGTTCGAAACCGGCGTCTATAGCGAAGTCTTCATGATCAGTGCGGCCGACGGGTCCGGCGTGGAAGACCTGCGCGCCCGGCTGGCGGACCTGATGCCGGAGGGACCCTGGCTTTATCCCGAAGACCAGACGGCCGACATTCCCGCCAGGCTCTTGGCAGCTGAATTGACCCGCGAAAAAATCTATCTGCGGGTCCATGAGGAACTGCCCTATGCCGCCAGCGTCGAGACCACCGCCTTCGAGGAAAAGAAGGATGGCTCGGTGCGGATCGAACAGACCATTCTGGTTGAGCGCGAAGGGCAGAGGGCCATCATCATCGGCGCCAATGGCCAGACCCTGAAATGGATTGGCCAGAAGTCCCGCGAAGAGCTGACCGAGCTGTTCGAGCGCAAGGTCCACCTGTTCCTTCATGTAAGGGTGCGGGAAAACTGGGCCGAGGAACGTGAGGCCTATTCCGCCATGGGCCTCGATTTCGAGGTCTGATCGGAATGGTTGGTCCCGGACGGGCCCGGTTGTCAGAATCCCCGCACTGCTTCAGCCTCGCGAATCTGGTGACTGGACAGCCTGTCCCGTTCAGCAGCCCGAGGTCTTCATGCGCACCCTGTTCCTGATCCTGACCCTTCTCTTCATCCCTGGCGCCGCCCTGGCGAGGGCGCCGGCCGACCCGGTCGTGGCGATCAACACCACCCTGGACGCCCTGCATGATGCTGCCTCAAAGGCCGACGGACCGCGGTACTTCGCCCTTTATGCGGATGACGCCGTCTATATCGGCACGGACGCCGCCGAGCGCTGGACCCTGAACGAGTTCCGGGCCTATGCGACACCCTATTTTTCCAAGGGGCAGGGCTGGACCTACCGACCCCGAGAACGTCATGTGGTGATCGCGGCCTTGCCGTGTCGATGCGTCGCCTGGTTTGACGAGCTGCTTGACAGCAAGTCCTATGGCACAAGCCGGGGCACGGGCGTGATGGTGCTCAGGGACGGAATCTGGAAGGTTGCCCAGTACGCCCTTACCTTTCCGATCCCCAATGATCTGGCCAAGCACATGACCGACGAGATCAAGCGGTTCGAGGCCGGCGAAAAGGTTCACTGATCCCTGCTGGCTAGAAACCTCGCCTGTGGCCGCGAGACAGCGTATCTGGCGACCATGGAATGGGAAGACGAGGCCTACATCCTTTCGGCGCGGCCTCATGGCGAGTCCGGTGCGCTCGTCGAACTGCTGGCGGAAAACCAGGGGCGCTATCTTGTCCATGTCGCCGGAGGCGCAGCCCGCAGAATGCGTCCGGTTCTTCAGCCCGGCAGTCGGGTGATCGCCCGCTATCGCGCCCGTATTGAGGGCCAGATGGGCTCCGCCAGCCTGGAGGCCATGGGCGAGGGGCCCGCTGAATTGTTCGACGATCCCCTGGCGCTGTCGGGCCTTGCTGCGGCTGCCTCCGTGGCGGCCGGGGCCCTGCCGGAGCGAGAGCCGCATCCGGGCGCCTTTCACGCCCTCGACGCCCTGATTGGCGCTCTGGACGCCACGGACATCTGGCCAGCCCTTTTCGTGCGCTTCGAGGCGGGGCTCCTGCAGGCCCTCGGCTTTGGCCTGGACCTGAGCAAATGCGCCTCTACCGGCGCCACGGAGGATCTGGTCTGGGTCAGTCCGCGCACCGGTCGCGCGGTCAGCCGTCTGGCTGGCGAGCCCTACGCCGATCGCCTGCTTTCCCTGCCGCCCTTCATGAGGTCCGCGCCAGGAGGACTGGCTGAGGGCGATGTCCGGGCTGGTTTCAATCTGACAGGCCATTTTCTGGAACAGTTTGTCTTCGGGCCGCTCAATCGGCCGTTGCCGCCGGCCCGGACCTGGCTGCTGGATAAACTGGCCGATGCCGGGCGGCTCTAGCCAGGCGCTGCGATCCGGTCCGGCGCGTATCCTGTGCTCCCCATTCCACGGGCGGACCCCTACAGTGGGGTCAGTTGATTCTGGACAGCCATGACCCTGCTTTCTCCCCCGCCCGGCCCCGGTGACGGCGACCGCATTCTCGATGAGCCTCTGACCGAGGCGCTCTCTCGCCGCTACCTTGCCTACGCCCTGTCCACGATCACTGGCCGGGCCCTGCCCGATGTGCGCGATGGCCTGAAGCCGGTCCATCGGCGAATCCTCTATGCCCTTCATGAGATGCGCCTCAATCCGGCGGCCTCGGCGAGGAAGTGCGCCAAGGTGGTCGGGGAGGTCATGGGTAACTTCCACCCCCACGGCGACCAGGCCATCTATGACGCCCTGGTGCGCCTGGCCCAGTCCTTTTCTCAGCGGATCCCGCTGGTCGATGGCCAGGGAAACTTCGGCAATATCGACGGCGATAACGCCGCCGCCATGCGGTACACCGAATGCCGGATGACCGAGGCGGCGGCGCTGCTTCTGGACGGAATCGACGAGAACGCCGTCGACTTCAAACCAACCTATGACGGCCAGGACGAAGAGCCGGTTGTCCTGCCCGCCGGGTTTCCAAACCTCCTGGCCAATGGTTCGAGCGGCATCGCAGTGGGGATGGCGACCTCCATTCCGCCCCATAATGCCGGCGAGCTGATCGATGCCTGTCTGCTGCTGTTGCAACGGCCTGAGGCGACCACCGCAGATCTGATGGAACGGGTCCAGGGACCAGATTTCCCGACAGGCGGGATCATCGTCGAACCCCGCCACTCTCTTTTGGAAACCTTCGAGACCGGCCGTGGCGGCGTCCGGGTCCGTGCTCGCTGGAGCCGGGAGGAAACGACCCGCGGCGGTTACGTGATCGTCGTCACCGAAATTCCCTACCAGGTGAAGAAGGCCGAACTGGTCGAACAACTGGCCGAGCTGATCGAGGCCAAGAAGGCGCCCCTGTTGGGGGATGTCCGCGACGAATCTGCAGAAGACGTCCGGCTGGTGATCGAGCCCAAGTCACGAAATGTCGAGCCCGAGGTTCTGATGGAGAGCCTCTTCCGGCTTTCGGATCTGGAGACCCGTTTCCCGGTCAACATGAACGTGCTGGATGCCCGCGGCGCGCCGGGCGTTCTGGGGCTGAAGGCGATCCTCAAGGCTTTCCTGGATCATCGACGCGAGGTTCTGATCCGCCGGGCGCGGTTCCGCCTCGAGAAGATCGAGGCCAGGCTGCATATCCTGGACGGACTGCTGATCGCCTATCTGAACCTCGATGAGGTGATCCGGATCGTTCGTTACGAAGACGAACCCAAGGCGAAACTGATCGCCGCCTTCGATCTCACCGAAATTCAGGCCGACGCCATTCTCAACACGCGTCTGCGCCAGCTGGCGAGGCTGGAGGAGATGGAGATCCGCCGGGAACATGCTGAACTGGCTGAAGAAAGGGACGGCATCCAGTCCATGCTGGCTTCGGAAGCAAGGCAGTGGAAGCTGGTCGGCGCCGGATTGGCGGCCATGCGGGATGTGATTGGAACGGGAACGGCTGTGGGGCGCCGCCGAAGTGATTTTGCCGAACCTCCTGCTATCGATGTGGAAGCGGCCTCGGAGGCCTTTATCCCGCGTGAGCCGATCACCGTCATTCTGTCCGAGAAGGGATGGATTCGGGCCGCCAAGGGCAAGGTCGACGATCCTTCCGAACTCAAGTTCAAGGAAGGCGACAGGCTGGGCTTCCTTGTTCCTGCAGAAACAACAGACAAGCTGCTGATCTTCGCCTCGGATGGACGCTTCTTTACCCTGGAATGCAGCAAGCTGCCCTCGGCGCGGGGCCACGGCGAACCCCTTCGGTTGATGGTCGATCTGGACGACAAGGTGAAGATCGTCGACGTCTTCTCCCACAAGGCCGGGCGACGACGCCTTCTAGCCTCAGCCGAGGGCTACGGCTTTGTCCTGCCCGAGGACGAAGCGCTCGCCTTCCGCCGCGCGGGCAAGCAGGTGCTCAATGGAGTGGCACAAGCCAGTCTCGAATTGACGGGGGATCATCTTGCCGTCGTCGGAGACAATGGCAAGATCCTGGTCTTTCCGATTGACGAGCTTCCGGAAATGCCTCGCGGCAAGGGCGTCAAGCTGCAGTCCTATCGTGAGGGCGGCTTGCGGGACGCGATGGTCTTCAAGGCCGAGTCAGGCGCAGGATGGATCGATGCGGGTGGTCGCAACCGTGACTGGCCCGACTGGCGTGAGTGGATGGGCAAGCGAGCGGGTTCCGGCAAAGCGGCGCCTCGGGGCTTTCCGGTCACCAAGCGGTTTCGTCCCAAGACAAACTGACCGACCTGTCCGATGACTGTGGTCGCGAACATCAGGCGGTCGCGGTCAGCGCTCGTTCCCGGCCAGCCGTTGGCAGGCTATCGGTTATTTTCGGCCAAGGGGAAGCGAGCCGGCGCCCTTGAGGGCCCGAGTTTCCGCAAGGGCCTGTTCCGCCTGTGCGATTTCTCGTGCGGAAATCAGGCCCCAACCGCTTGGGCGCAAGATTTCGAGCGGCTGGAAACGCGCCTTGTAGGCCATCTTCTCGCTGCCCGAGACCCAGTAGCCCAGATAGACCCGGGGCAGGGCGTTCAGGGTGGCCTGCACCACGTGATCGAGCACGATGAAGGCCCCGAGGCTTCGACGCGCCAAGTCAGGGTCGAAAAAGCTGTACACCAGTGACAGCCCGTCCTGCATCAGGTCGACCAGAATACAGGCGACAAGGTCGCCGGGACCCTTGTCCTCTGACCGGGTTCTGTATTCGACTATATGGGTTCGAACCGTCGTGTCCTCGACCATGGCCACGAAATCAGGCCAGGCCATTTCCGCCATGCCACCGTCGGCATGCCGGGCCATCAGATAGCGTCGTAAAAGGTCGAACTGCTCGATCGTGGCCTCGGCTTCGACGACATGGCGCTGGAGATCGGCGTTTCTGGCGAGGATGCGCCGTTCCGACCGCGAGAAAACATAGTCAGCAACGGGAATCCGGGCCGAGGTGCAGGCGCTGCAGGCCTCGCAGGCGGGACGGTAGGCGATGTTCTGGGACCGCCGGAAACCGGACTGGGTCAGGCTGTCATTGATGATGGAGCCTTCGCCCTGTGGCAGGTGGGTAAAGACCTTTCGTTCCTCATGGCCAGGCAGATAGGGACAGGGCGAGCCTGCGGTCAGGAAGAACCGCAGCCGGCCAGACGTCGTAAACTGCTGTGTCACTTAAAGCTGCCCGCCGCGGGTGTATCTTGCACCGAAGTGATTAGGGCCTATGGCCCCCCACTCTGCAAGAGGGCGTTCGCTGTTCATCGATCCGGCGGCAGAACCGGCGCTTCACGCAGCAAGATGATCGCAATGCGCCGGTTTCCAGCCAGGGTCGGGTCATCTGGATAGAGCGGATCAGAATTGGCTTTCCCGGAGACCTGATAGATTCTGTCTGCGTCGACCCCTGCCGACTGCAGAATCTGCCGTGAGGCATCGGCCCGCGCCGAGGACAGGCTCCAGTCCGACGCAGACTTCGTCCCGTCGGCATTGGCGCTGGTGTGGCCGGAAATGGTGATGCGGTTTGGAAGCTGGTTGATCACCTTGCTGATCGCTCGAAGCAGGATCCGGGCGCGGTCATTGGGCGCGGCTGCTCCATCGCGGAACATGGACCGTCCTTCCTGATCGATCAGTTGGATACGCAGTCCTTCGGGAGTCTGGTCGATCTGGATCTGCTTGGACAGCTCGGCGAGCTCGGGCATGTCCTGCAGCGCCTGGCGCAGGGACTGGGCGGCGGAAGCGAACGAATCCTCCTCGCGCTTCTGAAGCTCCTCTCGAAGGGCTTCTTCGCTGGCGCTTTCCAGCTTGCTGGTGGGAGTCGTGTCGCTCAACCCGTCCTTGGGCGTTTCCGGAGGAGATTCCGGCGCCAGCTGCTCGACAATCGCCACCGCGCCATTGGATTTGGCGCCATCGTCTCCCAGGCTCGTGCCGCCCAGGATGCCCCCTGAACCACTGGTGGTCTCCGAGACGCTGGCCGGGGCGAAATAGTCGGCGATACCGCGCTTCTGTTCCGGGCTGGTGGTGTTGATCAGCCACATCAGCAGGAAGAAGGCCATCATTGCGGTGACGAAGTCGGCATAGGCCACCTTCCAGGCGCCACCGTGATGCCCGCCGCCGGACACCTTCTTCACCTTCTTGATGAGGATCGGTCGTTCGCTTCCGATCGCCATGGCCAACCCCGCTTAACCGTAATATCCGCAACCTCGGTGCTGGACGTTAAGATGACGTTTCGGTCGCGCCGGAACGGGAGTGTCACAATGAAGATTGCGTTTGTCGGACTTGGAGTCATGGGCTTTCCCATGGCCGGGCATCTTGCCGGGGCGGGGCACGACGTGACCGTCTTCAACCGCACGCCGGAAAAGGCCCAGCGCTGGGTGCAGGCCCATGCGGGAGCACTGCGCTCGACGCTTGGCGAGGCTGCTGACGGCGCCGAGTTGGTCGCCCTTTGTGTCGGCAACGATGACGATGTTCGTTCAGTGGTGGACGCTGTGCTTCCGGCCATGGCGCCGGGCGGTCTGATTGTTGACCACACCACCACTTCGGCCGTGCTGGCCAGGGACATGGCGGCCCTCTGCTCTGAAGGCGGCCGCTGGTTCCTCGATGCGCCGGTCAGTGGCGGACAGGCAGGGGCCGAGAACGGCCAACTGACGATCATGGTCGGCTGCGACGAGGCAGCCTTTGAACGCGCAACGCCGGTTATTGGCGCCTATGCCAAAGCCATTCGGCGGATTGGCGGCCCGGGGGCAGGGCAGTTGGCCAAGATGGCCAACCAGATCGCAATTGCCGGTGTGGTCCAGGGGCTTGCCGAGGCTGTGCACTTCAGCAAGCGCGCCGGCGTGGATCCGATGGTCGTGTTCGAGGCCATCAGCAAGGGGGCTGCCCAGTCCTGGCAGATGGACAATCGCTGGGCCACCATGGTTGAGGGGCGCTTTGACTTCGGCTTTGCTGTCGACTGGATGCGCAAGGACCTGGGACTGGTGCTGGACGAGGCCCGCGAACGCGGCGCCCGCCTCGAAATGACCGCCCTGGTGGACAGCTACTATGCCGAGGTTCAGGCCCTGGGCGGCCAGCGCTGGGACACTTCCAGCCTGGTCGCAAGGCTTGAAGAGCCATAGTTGCAGGGGCCTTCGCCGACCCTACTCGAAAAGTCGCCGACGCAGGGCAGGTTCAAGCTGGGTCCAGTCGTCGGCCCAATGATGCCGATCCGGAGCCGTCGGGGCGAAGGGGCGCAACCGCGCATCCGCCACGATCTGGAACCGGGCGACCTGCGGCGCCGAGTCCGCCACCGACTCCAGATTGGGCAACAGGTCGTCGATGAAGCCTGAAGGGCCCCGGGTGCGGGCGGAAAGGGCGGCGACTACCGGCCCCTTGAGTCCGGAATTGATGATCATCGGGTAGTCCAGCCCGTGGGTCTTGAGCCAGCGGCTCCGAGCGGTTCGACCATGGTCGGGCGCATTGGTCAGAATGATGATGCCGGCCTCCGCCGACAGTCCGGAAAGCGCCTCGGCCGCGCCTTCGACAGGGTCAAGGTCGCCATCGCCGTCCCTGAAGAAGTCGTCGAACAGGGACTTGCCTGTCTCCATGTCGATATGCTGGTCGTCTCCAGGGCGATAGACGTTCTGGAAAAGCGCGAACTTGTCGACCTTCATTTCATAGCCGTGTCGCAGGACGAACCGCTCGAACCCCTGCATGAAGTGAGCGAGCACCTCGTCGACATCGACGATCAACAAGGGGCGACCGGGATCGATTTCGATCGTCCGGGCGATTTCGAGCGGGGTTTGTGCGGGAGGCTGGATCACGATTAGCGCAGGCTTAAGGATATTCGTGGCTACTGGCTTCCAGAAACAGGAACGGCTGAGTCTTTTTTTCAGCGGACCGCAAGGGTCGAGGTCAATCGGTTGATGGCGAAGAAGGTCCTCATTGTCGAGGATAACGAGCTCAACATGAAGCTCTTCCACGACCTGCTCGACGCTCAGGGGTATGAAACCCTTCAGACGCGCGAGGGTCTGTCTGCCCTTGCGCTCGCCCGGGAGCATCGTCCGGACCTCATCCTCATGGATATCCAATTGCCGGAGATTTCCGGACTGGAAGTCACCAAGTGGCTTAAGGAAGATGACGATCTGGCCCACATTCCGGTTGTGGCTGTCACGGCCTTCGCCATGAAGGGCGACGAAGAACGTATTCGCGAAGGCGGCTGCGAGGCCTATATTTCGAAGCCGATATCGGTGGTCCATTTCCTGGACACCATTCGACGCTTGCTGGGGTAGGCCGATGAGTGCGCGCATCCTTGTTGTCGACGATATCGAGGCCAACGTGCGCCTGCTGGAGGCCAAGCTGGCCGCCGAATACTATGATGTGCTGACGGCCAGTGACGGCCCGTCTGCGCTTGCCATTGCTTCCTCGGAACAGCCGGACATCGTCCTGCTGGATGTGATGATGCCCGGCATGGACGGCTTCGAGGTCTGCCGCCGGCTCAAGGAAGACCCTGCGACCCGCCATATCCCAGTGGTGCTGGTGACGGCGCTCGATGGCCGTTCCGATCGGATCGAGGGCCTTGAGGCCGGCGCCGACGAGTTCCTCACCAAGCCGATCGACGATGTCCTGCTCTTCGCCAGGGTTCGAAGCCTGACCCGGCTCAAACTGGTGATTGACGAACTGCGGCAGCGTGAGGAGTCCGGCAGGCGCATGGGGGTGATCGCTGGCGCGGCCTCCAGGCTGGGCGGAACCGGCGGTCGCATCCTCATCGTCGATGACAATGAACGCCAGAGCCAGCGTGTCGCGACCGAGCTGGCCGTGGATCATCGGCCTGTGGTCGAGACCGATCCGGAAAAAGCCCTGGCGACGGCCCGCGGCCCTGTCGATATCGTTATCGTCAACGCCTCCGCGAAAAACTTTGATGGCCTGCGCTTCTGCGCCAATCTTCGATCGGACGAGGTATCGCGCCATCTGCCTGTGCTGGTCATCGTGGATCCCGACGATCGGCCGAGACTGGTCAAGGCCCTGGAGATCGGGGTCAACGACATTCTGACACGGCCCATCGATCCGCAGGAACTGTCCGCCCGGGCCAGGACACAGATCAAGCGCAAGCGCTACACTGATTTCCTGCGCCAGAATCTGGATCATTCCCTCGAACTGGCGGTAACCGACCAGCTCACCGGACTTCACAATCGGCGCTACATGGAAGGGCAGTTGTCAGCCTTGGCAAGACGCGCAGCCATGGGGGGCGATCCGGTTGCCGCCCTCATGATCGACATCGACCATTTCAAGAAGATCAATGACAACTTCGGCCATGATGTGGGCGACGAGGTGCTGCGTGAGTTTGCCGTGCGGCTTGCGTCCAATGTTCGCGCCGTTGATCTTCCCTGTCGTTATGGCGGCGAAGAGTTCACCGTCATCATGCCAGACACGCAGATCGAGGACGCGGAGCGGATCGCTGAACGCATCAGGCTCCATGTTGCGGGATCGCCGTTCCGTGTCGCCGGCGGCGAGCTTCTGACCGTAACGATCTCTGTCGGTGTCGCCGCAACCATCGGCACGTCTGATACCCCCGAAACCCTGCTCAAGAGGGCTGACAGCGCCGTCTATGAAGCCAAGCATGCCGGTCGCAACCGGGTGATATCCAAGGCCGCCTGATTCCGGTTGGCTGATGCCTGTACCGGCCAAAGAAAAACGCCCGGCTGTGAAGCCGGGCGTCCCGAAATCCAGACGTCTGGAAAGCCTACTTGATCTTGCCTTCCTTGAACTCGACGTGCTTGCGCACGACCGGGTCATACTTCTTCAGGACCATCTTGTCGGTCTTGGTGCGGGCGTTCTTCTTGGTGACATAGAAGAAGCCGGTGTCCGCCGTGGAGTTGAGGCGGATCTTGATGGATGCCGGTTTGGCCATAACTCTATCCTCATGGCCGCAGGGCCGAATTCTCGCGAGGCGCGGAACATACGCATGGTTGGCCGGAAGTCAACGGCCGGATCCAGCCGCAATCAGATCAGTTGCTTCAATCGCGCCTTGCCATAGCGATAGGTGAACAAAAATGGCGGGTCTTCCGCCGCTGCGGCTCTGACAACGGCCTCCGTGATGTCCATGAGCGGCAAATTCAATGCTTCTTTCAGTGGGCGATAGGCCAGCTCGGTCAGCTCCTCGCTGTCCGCCAGGGTTCCGGAGGTGTCAGCGGCGTCAGCCTGAAAGAACCGGGCATGAAAGCGAATCGGGCTGTTGGTCGGGGTGATGGCCCGCGCCGTGAGTCGCAGGGGGGCGTGGTCGGACAGCTGCAGGCCCGTCTCCTCCCGCGTTTCCCGAACAGCGGCAGCCGCCAGGGCGCCTGCCAGCCTCAGGGGAGCATGGGTCAGGCGGGCACAGACCGGCGACAGGACGCGAGGATGCTCCAGATCGCCAGGCTCAACACCGCCGCCAGGAAAGACGAAGACATCGGGTGCAAAGCGCGACTTGCGGGGCCTGCGTCCCATGAGGACTTCGGCGCTCGGCCCTGTCCCGCGCAGCAGAACCAGACTCGCAGCGTGACGGGGCTTTGCCGGCTTGGTTGAAGGGTCGCTCACAGATGCTCCAGACGGCGAGCGCCCTTCACGAAGCGCATGAAGGGCGCCGGCCGAGCCTCATCTTCCAGTCGAAGGGCGATTTCCTGAATCACGAACCGCGTGATGTTGGGCAGGTCCAGGGCCAACGCCTCCTCGAGATCGACCCAGGCGATTTCATCAAGTTCACCGCAATCGGGTCTGCGCTCCAGACTTAGAAGCGCTTCTGCGTCGGCCATGAAGAATCGCGCATCGAACCGCTTGGGGCGGTAGGGCGGCGTGATGGCCCGCGCCACGAACTTCAAGGCGGCAAGATCGGGCAGGGCGCCAATCTCCAGGAACGCTCGCCAGGGTCCTGTGCTGGGTCGCGGCTCGGCGGGGCGAGCCAGAAGCAGGCCGACCTCCTCAAAGGTTTCCCGCACAGCCGCCATGGCCAGGGCGCGTGGCAGTTTGGGACTGGTATGCCGGGCCTGAAGCTGAAGCCTGGCCTCCACTTCGGCGCCAAGCTTGGTGGCGACCGGTGCGGAAAAATCGCTCCGGTCCACCCGGCCGCCGGGAAACACCCATTTGGAGGGCATGAAGCTGTGACCCTTGGCGCGTCGGCCCATCAGCAGACGAGGCATTGGTCCGTCGCGTCTCACGACGATCAGGGTGGCGGCATGGCGGGGCGTGACCGCCGGTCCCTGTTCCCGCATGGCGCCGTCACTGCGGGGATCATAGTTTGGATCGAGGATTGGGCCGGTCATGGCGTCATTTTAGGCTCATCCCGTCTGCGGGAAAGCCTGACCCAAGGTGAACCAGCGTCAATTCCTAGGGAGCCTTGAAGGGCGCCAGAATCAGGATGTCCAGGTCCCGTCTTGGAGTAAAGTCGGTCGCCCGCACTTCAAACTGTGTTGAACTGATCTTGGTCACCCCATTGGCGCAGAAACTGACGAGGTTTTCCGGCGCTCCCTTGTCGACCACCTGGCGGAAGTCGCCAATCGGTCGCGCCCAGTTGGCCCCGGTCTTCAGCACATAACTGATCCGGCGCTCCTGATAGCCGCCGGCGCCCTTCATGAGCTTTCGACCGCGGACAACTGCTGCCACGAAAGACTCGTCAATGCAGTATTTCTCCTGCATTTCACGCGCCCAATCATTGTCTGTTGCGGTCCAGCCTGGGCCGCCAACCAGGGTGTCGATGCTGGATCCCACAGCCGGTGTGTAGCGGTGCTCGACGGCGATTTCGCGCCCGGCCGGGAATATCTGCTCCCAATGGAAGGTGGTCTTCAGCACCCAGGCCGGCGCCAGGTGGTGCTCCCATCCCTTGCCGGCGTCATAATCATCCTGCGTCGCCAGCCCCAGCTTCAGGGCTTCGGCCCTGTCGCCGGCGCTGAGGCGATCGAGGGCTTCGCCAGCCCCGGAAAGATGCGGCGCCAGCGGCACGCCTCTGGACGCTAGCCAAGCCGTCCGGTCGATGCCGCCGGCCATGGCTTTCTGTTCGACCCGGGGATTGACCAGAATGCCCTGAACGCGGGTGCTGAAGTCCAGCAGGTTGGCCGGGTCGCTGGAGGGAATCCCGACATCACTTTCGAAAAAACCTTCGCCCCCGATGTCCGGCATCGGAAAGGCCACGACGGTGCGGACCGGCTCCGGCGTTGTATTGAGGAACCTGTAGCGGACGATCACCTGCTCCTGAGAAACATACAGATCCTCGCTGCGCATCTCGACGCTGTCGGATCGCGTGAGGATCAGGCCGCCGGCCGCCAGTTCCGCCGTGGAATCATTGGCCGCAGCCGGCAGCCCCAACAACAGTCCGGACATCGCCAGAACAGAACTCAGGCCGCCACGGCTCATCGCTTCTTTCCTTTACCCTTGCCAGGTTTGGCCGGCGGTCTGGCCATGCCGGGGCCGCCTTTGCGAGGCGGTCCGCCGCGACTGGCAGGTCCAGCATCCTTGAAGCGCCTTCGAACGCCGAGGCTCGGCCTCGCCGCGCCGGGAACGCCCTTGACCGGTTCGCTCAGCATCTCGAACAGCAGGCCGCCCGTGACCGGCGTCGCCTCGCGAAGCCGGACCTCGACTCGAAGTCCCAGGGGCCATCTCGCCCCTGTTCGCTCACCGACCAGGGAATGAAGCCGCTCGTCATGGACGAAATACTCTTCGCCCAGGGTCGAAACCGGAATCAGACCGTCCGCACCAGTCTCTTCCAGTCGGATGAACAGCCCAAACCGGGTCACCCCGGTGATCCGCCCGGCGAACTCGGCGCCCACCCGGTCTGACAGGAAGGCGGCGACATAGCGGTCCGTGGCGTCGCGCTCGGCGGCCATGGAGCGGCGTTCGGCATAGGTGATGCGTTCGGCGGTGTCTCGAAGCTGGGCGATATCGCCATCGGTCAGCCCGTCCTCGCCAAGCCCCAGGGCCCGGACCAGGGCGCGGTGAACGATCAGGTCGGCATAGCGGCGGATGGGGCTGGTGAAGTGGGCATACTTGGCCAGGTTCAAGCCGAAGTGGCCGATGTTGTCCGGGCTGTAATGGGCCTGCATCTGGGTGCGCAGAACCACTTCATTGACAATCTCGGCATGCGGCCCCTCGCGGGTTTCGTCCAGAAGACGGTTGAACCGGTCGGTGCGGGGCGCCTCGCCCTTGTTCCAGGGCAGGCCCAGGCTGTCGAGAAACTCGGCGAGCGACTGGACCTTCTCCTGACTGGGGGTATCGTGGACGCGGTAGATCAGCGGAGTGCGGCGCGTCTCCAGGGTCTCTGCGGCCGAGACATTGGCCTGGATCATCATCTCCTCGATCAGCCGATGAGCCTCGAGCGAGCGGCGGCGCTCGATGGACACAACATTGCCGTCCTCGCCGATGCGGATCCGGCGCTCATCGCTCTCGATGGCGAGTGGTGAGCGGGCCAGTCTGCCCTTGAGCATCACATGATAGGCGGCCCAGAGCGGCTTCAGCACGCCCTCCAGCAGGGTTCCGGCCTTGTCGTCGGCCAGGCCGTCAATGGCGGCCTGGGCCTGTTCATAGGACAGCTTGGCTGCCGACCGCATCAGACCCCGGACGAACCGGTGGCTGCGCTTGCGGCCATCGGCGTCGAACACCATCCGGACAGCGAGACAGGCGCGATTCTCGCCTTCGCGAAGCGAGCAGAGGCCGGCCGATAGCCGCTCGGGCAGCATCGGCTCCACCCGGTCCGGGAAATAGGTGCTGTTGCCCTTGTCGCGGGCGACGCTGTCCAGGGCCGAACCGGTTCGGACATAGGCGGCCACATCAGCGATGGCGACCCAGACGATCCAGCCGCCGACATTGCGGGCGTCAGGATCGGGATGGGCGAACACGGCGTCATCGTGGTCCCGGGCGTCCACCGGGTCGATGGTGATCAGCGGCAGGTCCCGAAGATCCTCCCGTCCGGATAGTGTCGGCGGTTGCGCGGCTTCCGCCTCGGCTTCGGCGGCCGGCGTAAACCCGGTCGGGATGCCATGGGTATGTATCGCGATTAGAGAGGCCGCCCGGGGCTCGTCCTCCCGGCCAACAACTTCCAGCAATTTGCCTTGCTTGGGGCCAAACCGGCTGGACCCGGGCTGGACCTGGGCGAGGACCAGATCCCCGTCCTTCAGGTCGCGACCCTCGAATTCCGGAAGCAAAAGGCTGTCCTTGCTGCGCCGATCGACGGGTTCCACCCGGATCTCGCGGCGGACCTTGCGCACCACGCCCAGCACCCGATGCGCGCTCTGGCCCAGACGCTTGATCACCCTGGCCTCGACCTCGCCGTTCTCCAGCCGCTCGAACCGCACCAGAAGCTTGTCGCCCATGCCGGGAGCGCCCGCGCTGGCTTCCTGCCGATCCGGCGCCAGACGGGCCAGGGGGGCGTCATCGCCGCCCTTGGTCAGCCGCACGAACAGGTCGCCGTCCGTGTCGCGCTCGACCACCTCGGCCACGCCCACAGGGGGAAGAGCGCCAGCCTCGGCAAAGCCCTTGCGACCCCGCTTGCCCAGCGCACCCTCGGCCTGGAGACTCTTCAGCATCTCGCGCAGGGCCCGGCGGTCAGCGCCCTTCAGACCGAAGGCCTTGGCAATATCGGCCTTGTCGGCTTCGCCGGCGTCGCGCAGGAAGGCGATCAGGGTGTCTCGGTCAGGCAGGCCCTGGGGCGGACGGACAGTCTTGGTCGGTTTGAACTTGGCCATTGTCTCTGGATAGCCCGGCCGGCGGCTTCCAGTAAGGCCCTTGTGACCGATGAGCCCACAACCGCCGGCAAGGGCCCTACCAATCGGTCTCCACCGTGAGGGTCACGATCCGGCGTTCGCCAGGTTTCAGGGTCATGGCCCAGACGGCTCCAGCCGGCTTCATCTGATGCCGCGGCGAGGACCGGATGACGCGCAGGCCCTCATAGGAGGGCATCCGAAGTTCGAACATCGCCGGAACGGCCTTCTTGTTGTGCGCCGCGACCTCGACCGTGTGCCGAACCCGGTTCCTGCCGACCTCCTGTTCCCGGATGACCCGGGGCGTGACCTGGAGCTCGACAGACTCGGCCGTGTCGATCTCGAGCGGCGCCCCGATCCCCGTATTTCGGAATCGACCCTCTCCGACCAGAAGTTTGCCGCCCCTGGCGTTCGGCTCCATGATGGAGATGTCGCCGCCAGGCAGGGGCAGTCCCAGATTGTTGCGCTCCCGGTTCTCCGTCCGGAACATGATGACCGTCGGCCTCGGGGGATCATCGGCCTCCGCGCTGTCGTCCGGCGACAGGCGGTAGACATAGACCCGGTCATACCGGACGCCGGACTTCTGCAGCATCATGACCTGCTTGGTCTGCTGGGCGGCGACCGTGGTCCGGGAAGCCAGGGTGTAGAGCTTGTAGTCTCCAAGGTCTGTCTGAACGGCCTTCTGGGCCGTCACCACGATCTCGCCGGCCGCGTCAGCCATGGACGCCATGGCCATGGCGGGCGGCGGGGGCGGCGAAGGCGGCGGGGGAGGCGGTGGAACCCCGCGCCAGCGTGTCGCTCCGAACGTCGTGGTGTCCATCGGCCAGCAGCGGGGTGAAAGCGGCACGGTGTTTGTGACGACCGCGCGGGTCTCGTTGCTGCGCTTGACGTCGCCGGCCACCACCTGGGTCAGGGCATTGGCAAAACCGGTACGGCCGGTGTTCTTCAGGGTGATCCAGCCCGACAGGTCCAGGGTCTGGCCATCGGAATTGAGGTTGGCGACATAGTTTGCGGCCCAGAGCACGCCCACCGACAGATAGGTCAGGCGCACCTTGTATCGCCCGGCTTGAGGGGCCCTGACGCGGAGCGACAGGGTCGGTTGATCCGAAAGCCCCGAAGGCATGCGGTCAAAGACCAGTCGCTCTGCGCCGCCGCTGCATTTCAGCGCCTCGATCCGTCCGCCCACATCCAGGACGACCCCGTCGGGCCCGGATCGGATGACGGCGCGCTCGGTGGTCTCGCGTCCTGTCGCTGGATCGGTGCGGACCCAACTGACCGTCTCACCCAGGGACCGGGCCACCAGGGAGCCGGGACTCAACAGGTCGAAATCCTGGTTCCGCTCGATCAGTTGGGCCGGAAGGCCATCGACCGCCGCCGTCTGGGCCACAATGCCTTCGGCAACCCCCTTGAAGCTGATCCGGCTTTCACCGGCGGGCAGGTCGATGGTCCGCCATTCGCTGACCAGGGCCAGACCCGACTCCCCGTCGAAATAGACGTCCTGAAAATCAGCCAGACGACCGGTTCCCAGGGAGTGATCCTGATAGATGGCGATCGCCAGTTGTTCCGGCCCGGGCGAAACGACCTGCGTCAGACCGGAGAAAGAACCGTCGGCCGGGCTCTGGGCGGGCGCCGGCAAGGCAAGCCCGGCTGCCAGCAGCAGCCCGAGCAGGGGGCGGGCAGCGGCCATGATGTTAACGGCCGACGTCGACGGTAAAGGTGAGCGTGGTTTCACCGTTTGCCGGCACAGCCACGTCCCAGGACAGGAACTGGGCGTTCAGGCGCTTGCTGGGCAGGCTCTCGGTGATCACCTTGCCTTCGATCCACAGTCCGCCCTGCCGGACATTGACGATAACCGGCTCGGGGCGGGCATTTCGCACGAGATAGCTGACCGTATAGCGCGTCCTGCCAAACACCTTGTCGGTGGACAGGATGGTCGGCTGAAGCGTGACGTCGAATGCCTGACCGGTCTGGATCGCGAGGGTGGATCCGGCCGGGCTGTGGGGAATGCTGTTCTCGCCGATGAACTTGGGATCGCCGGTCGCGTCGCGCATATAGACCCGCACGGTTCCCGCCGGCATGGGGGAGGCGGTCCGTGCGGCATTGGCGGCGCTGAACTGCAGCAGGACGTCAGCCGAGACCGGCTGTTCTTCGCTCTGGAACCCATAGCGATCGACCCGGTAGATCTTGCTGGCCGGCGCGCCAAGGATGTCGAGGAAGCTGACCTGCTTGGTCTGGTTCTGGGCGATGGTTGTCCGTTCGGCCAAGGGATAGAGATAGTAGTCAGCCAGGGCCCCCTGACCGGACGCCATGCCGGCCGAGACGACCCCGCCGCCGGGCCGGCCTGAGTTGAACCCGCCCCCTGAGACATTGCCAGCGACCAGCTGCACCTCGGCCGAGTCGAAACTGGTTCCCGAAGTATTGGTCAGGGTCACCCATCCCTGCAGGTCCAGTTTTCCGCTCTTCTCATCGAACATGGCCACATAGTCGGCGTTCCAGCCGAGGCCCGATGTCAGGTAGTTGAGCGTTGTCTGGCGGGGGCCCGCCTGGGCGGCGTCGACGACCACCGACAAAGTGGGCCTGGCCCGCAGGTTTTCCGGCACCCGATCAAAGATGACCCGGGTCGGCAGGCCGTCGTCCCGCAGGACTTCGATCCGGTCCCCGATCTGCAGCACCACCCCGCCATTCACGGCGAGAACCTTGGCGACCTCGGTAATCTGGGCGCCGGTCGCCGGATTGGTGCGCACGATCTTCACCGTCTCGCCCACGGCCTTTTCCATCAGGGTGTCCGGGCTGAGCAGGTCATAGTCGAAATTCTGTTCGACGATGCTGATCCCCTGGGCCGAGAGGCTGACTGTCTCGGAGCGGATCTGGGGCGATACGTCCTTGAATTCCAGCTTCTGCCGACCTGCGGTCAGGGTCTCGGTGCGGATGTCCTCCACCAGGGACTGGCCGGAATTGTAGATGGTCACCGAAAGCCGGCGATCCGCCGCACTGGCCCCTGAAATCGCCATGAAGGAGGCAACGGCAACGAGAGCGACGGAAAGGACAGTGCGGCGCATGGAAGGCAACTCCGGGGGCTGGTGGCCAACCCTCTCACGGCCCCTTTGCCATTGTCGAGTGGGCAGCGGCGCCCGGTTGATGTAGCCCTCGACCTCGTGATCCAGACATCTCGCCTCGTCCTGCGCCGCGCCCGTGCGGGCGACCTTGAGGCGTTGAACAGTTTCATGAGCGATGTCAGGGCGATGCGCTATTGGGCGACCTCGCCCCATCCGACCCTTGACCACAGCCGGACCTGGCTCCAGCGGCTGATGGCCGTCACTGGCCCGGAAAACCAGGACTATCTGATCGAACTGTCCGGGCAGGTGATCGGACTCGCCGGATCCAATCCGCTTCCGGACTTCGGCTTCATCCTGCATCCCGATTTCTGGGGCAGGGGACTGGCGGAAGAGGCGTCGCGCGGCGTCATCGACCACATTTTCGCAAGCCTGCCCATCATGGCCCTGACCGCCGAGGCCGATCCGAGGAACGCAGCGTCCCTTGCGCTGCTCGGCCGACTGGGGTTCGTGAAGACCGGTGAGGCCAAACACACCCTGCGGGTTGGCGCCAAATGGGTCGACAGCGTCTATTTCAGGCTGGACCGCCCCTGAACCCGCCTCCCGGCTGGCGGGAGACCGCGCCAGATCAGGCTACAGGCTTCCGGGCCGCCGGTTTTTTGGCGGGCGCTTTCTTGGCCGTGGCCTTCTTGGCGGCGATCCGCTTTTCAGCCGGCTTCATCGGCGGCGGCTTGGACGCTCCGTCAGCCTTTGACTTGGCAGGCGCCTTTGTAGCGGTCTTTGCCTTGGCGGGCGCCTTGGCGGACGCCTTCTTGGCGGTCGGCTTCTTCTTGCCGCCGCCACCCTTGGCAACCCGTTCGGCGATCAGGATGACAGCCTCGTCCAGCGTCACCTCCAGCGGGTCCTTGCCCCGGGGAACGTTGGCGTTGGTGTCGCCATGCTTGATGTAGGGACCAAAGCGCCCCGACAGGATCTTGATCGGGGCGCCGTCTTCGGGGTGGGCGCCCAGTTCCTTGAGCGCGGCCGCCTGGCCCCGGGCCCCGCGACCGCCGGCCCGCTTTTCAGCGAGAACGGAAACGGCGCGGTTCAGCCCGACCTCGAAGACCTCGTCAGCGCTCTCGAGATTGGCGTAGGTGCCCTCATGCAGCACATAGGGACCGTAGCGACCAATCCCCGCCTGGATCATCTTGCCGTCTTCGGGGTGGACGCCAACGTCGCGAGGCAGGTCCAGTAGCCGGAGCGCCTTGTCGATATCCATCGAGGAAGGCGGCCAGGTCTTGGGCAGGCTGGCCCGCTTGGTTTTTTCCCCGGGCTCCTCGACATAGGGGCCGAACCGGCCATTCTTCAGCCAGACGGCCTGCAGGGTCTTGGGATTGATCCCCAACTCCCGATCGCTGGTCGCCTCGGCCTCGCCCTCTCCATCCGGCTGGGCGATCGGGCGGGTGAAGCGGCACTCCGGATAGTTGGAACAGCCGATAAAGGCGCCGAACTTGCCGGTCTTCAGGGACAGCCGCCCGTTGCCGCAGGTTGGGCAGACCCGCGGGTCGGAGCCATCCTCCTTGGCCGGAAAGATGTGCGGGCCAAGGCTCTCGTTCAGTGCGTCGAGGATGTTGGTCGTGCGAAGCTCGCCGATCTCGACGGCGGCGGCGTGGAAGTCCTTCCAGAAATCCCGCAGCAGGACCTTCCAGTCCAGCTTGCCGTCGCTGACAAGGTCGAGCTTTTCCTCGAGGCTGGCCGTGAAGTCATATTCCACATAACGGGCAAAGAACTGCTCGAGGAAGGCTGTGACCAGCCGGCCCTTATCCTCGGGAATGAAGCGGTTCTTGTCCATCCGGACATAGGCGCGGTCGCGCAGCACCGTCAGGATCGAGGCATAGGTCGAGGGCCGGCCAATGCCCAGTTCTTCCATCTTCTTGACGAGGCTGGCTTCGGAATAGCGGGGCGGCGGCTCGGTGAAGTGCTGGTCGGCGCGAACATCCAGGACCTTGGCGGCGGCGCCTTCGTTGACCGGCGGCAGACGAGCGCTGTCCTCGTCCTCGGCGTCGTCCCGGCCCTCCTCATAGACGGCCAGATAGCCCGGAAATTGAATCACCTGACCCGAGGCCCGCAGGGCGGTTGCGCCATCGGCCCCGTCCAGTTCGATGGTCGTCCGCTCGATCCGGGCGGCTTCCATCTGGGAAGCAATCATCCGCTTCCAGATCAGTTCATAGAGGCGGCCGAGATCCCCATCCAGACGCAGAGAGCCCGGGTTGCGGTTCAGCGAGGTCGGACGGATCGCCTCATGGGCCTCCTGGGCGTTCTTGGCCTTGGCCTTGTACAGGCGAGGCGAGTCCGGGACATAGTCTCGACCGTAAAGGCCTGCGATGACTGTCCGGGCCTCTTCCAGGGCCTCCGGCGCCGCCTGGACGCCGTCAGTCCGCATATAGGTGATCAGGCCGACGGTCTCGCCGCCGATATCGATGCCTTCATACAGCTTCTGGGCCGCCTGCATCGTGCGTTGGGCGTTGAAGCCCAGCTTGCGGCTGGCTTCCTGCTGGAGGGTGGAGGTGGTGAAGGGCGGCGGCGGCGTCCGCCTCGCCGGCTTCTTTTCTACGGACGTGACGGTGAACGTCGTGGCCTGGACGGTTGACCTTGCGGCGGCCGCGTCGGTTTCATTGGCCAGGTCGAACTTCGTCAGTCGCTTGCCGGCATGTTTGACCAGCCGGGCCAGAAAAGGGTCGGCGCCGGCCGAAACATCGGCCTCGACGCTCCAGTATTCCTGGGTCCGGAACCGCTCGATCTCGAGCTCCCGGTCGACCACCAGTCGAAGCGCCACGGACTGTACCCGACCGGCCGACCGCGAACCGGGCAGCTTGCGCCAAAGCACCGGCGAGAGCGTGAAGCCGACCAGATAGTCGAGAGCCCGCCGCGCCAGATAGGCGTCGATCAGTTCCATATCCAGCTGGCGCGGATTGGCCATGGCTTCAAGCACGGCCGACTTGGTGATCGCGTTGAACGTCACGCGTTCCACGGCCTTGTCTTTCAGGGCGCGCTTCTTCTGCAGGATTTCCAGCACATGCCAGCTGATGGCTTCACCTTCGCGATCCGGGTCGGTGGCAAGGATCAGGCGGTCGGACCCCTTCAGCGCTTCGGCGATGTCGCTGATGCGCTTGCTGGCCTTGGCGTCGATCTCCCAGGTCATGGCGAAATCGTCGTCGGGCAGGACCGAGCCATCCTTGGACGGCAGGTCGCGGACGTGGCCGTAGGACGCCAGGACCGTGAATCCTGACCCCAGATACTTGTTTATGGTCTTGGCCTTGGCCGGGCTCTCGACAACGACAACGTTCATACAGGTGCGGCTTGATCTCTGGGAGGAGGGGGCGAAGGGCCCCGGCCCGGGCGGCGGAAGTTGCGTCGGCCCATGGGCGAATGTCAACGCGTGGCCTGTGACAGACCGGCTGAAAGGCAAAAAAGCGCAGAAATCCGAACTTTGCCAGGCTGCCGCCCCCCAATCGGATGACGCGCAATGTCAGTTTCCCTCCTAGCGTTTGCCAGATTTAGAAATCTTCGCGGGCGTAGTTTGGCCGCCTGTGTATAGAGCACGCCGGAGTGACATGACCTCGTCCGCCCAACCGCCTCGCGTCTCTGACATCCTCGCCGGCATCGCCGCAGCGGATCATGAAACCGTGTCCGTTCAGGATGTGACCGAGGCCTTCGGCGACCGGGCCTTCGGGGCCCTGATGTTCGTGTTTGCAGCGCCTCTGGCTCTTCCCATGCCGCCCGGCGTGTCTGCGGTGCTGGGCGCGCCGCTGCTGTTCATCACCACGCAGTGGATGATCGGTCGCCGGACGCTCTGGCTGCCCCAGCTTATGGCCCGGCGCACCATGAGCCGGGCAGACTATGTGGCCATAATGGGCAAGCTGACACCCTATCTGGGCTGGCTCGAGCGGCGTCTGCGTCGACGCCTCACCTTCCTGTACGGGCCGATCCTTGATCGGTTCACCGGACTTGTCTGTGTGATCCTCGCAGCCATCGTGTTTCTTCCCATTCCGTTCGGCAACATGCTGCCCAGTTTCGCGATCGCCGCCTTTGCCCTTGGCCTGGCCGAGCGGGACGGCGTCGCCTGCCTGATCGGTTGGGTTGCCGGGTTGCTCAGTGTCGCCATACTGGCCTTGGTCTGGCGGGCAATCCTGGCCGCCAGCCTCGCCTTTTTCGGAGTTCTCGCCTCGACCCTGGGCTGGGTCTTCGAGCGGCTGACCTGATCTCGCGGGCCCGTTGGATGGGCTGGCGGCAGTTGCCGGTTTCGTCCTGCCGCCAGGATGGCTAGAGACGGGGAATGTCTTCACTGCCTCCCGTCGTCATCCTTGTCGAACCACAACTTGCCGAAAACATCGGGGCGGTCGCCCGTGTCATGGCCAATTTCGGTCTGTCGGAGCTTCGGATGGTCCGCCCCAGGGACGGCTGGCCGCAGGATCGCGCCTGGGCCAGCGCCTCAGGCGCCAACTGGCCGCTGGATCGTGCCAGCATCTTTCAAACCGTGAGCGAGGCGATTGCCGACCTCACACATGTGCTCGCCACCACCGCCCGTCCCCGCGGAACCCAGCTGCCGATCCTGACCCCCAGGCAGGCCGCCGCCGACCTGCACAACCGTGTTGCGGCCGACCAGCGGGTCGGGATGCTGTTTGGCGGCGAGCGCGCGGGTCTGGAAACGGCCGACATTGCCCTCTGCCAGGCCATCGTGACCGTTCCGGTCGATGAGCGGTTCCGCTCGCTGAACCTGGCCCAGGCCGTGGCCCTGACGGCCTATGAATGGCGGCTCGGTGTCGATGAGGGTCCTCGGGCCGCCTTTGCGCTCAATGTGGCGCCGCCGGCTGACCAGGCTGTCGTGCTCGGCCTGTATGAGCAACTGGAGTCAGAACTGGACGAGGCCGGCTTTTTCCATCCGCCCGAAAAACGACCCTCGATGATCCGCAATCTGCGCATCGCCCTGGGCAAGGCCAACCTGACCGAGCAGGAGGTGCGAACCCTGCGCGGCGTGGTGACCGCCCTGTCCAGGGGTCGGGGACGGGTCCTGGCCAAGCTGGCGGCTGAGAAAGCCAGAGGCGACGCTGCCAGGCCGCCGCCCGACGACGACGCCGATAAGGCTTGAGACCGCCACCTAATTGGGGGGCGACAGGGCGCTTCCGGGGAAACAGGATGTCGATCGCTTCGACAGGAGACACGATCTTGAGCAAGACCCTGAAGTTGGCCGCACTGTTGATGGCGCTGTTTGCTGCGCCGGCCTCTGCCGCGCCCGATCCGGGCCTGGGCGAGCCCGAGGCCTTCGTCGCCAGTTTCTATGCACCGATGGCGGATGACCCTGAGGCGAGCGAGGATATTGTTCCGGCCGATGAACCCCCGGTCTATGCCGCCAGCCTGCATGCGCTGATGCAAATCGATAGCGCGCGCGAGAACAACTATCTCGATTTTGACTGGGTGACCGGCGGCCAGGACATACCCGACATCAGCCGGCTGAAGATCGTCCAGACCAGCCGCACCGAGACCACGGCCAGCTTCCGGGTCACCTTCACCAACTACCGGCAAACCCGGGAGCGACAGTTCGATCTGGTGCGTGAAGACGGGCGCTGGCTCATCGAGGATGTCCTGCTGAAGCGCCCGGAGGGGCGATGGCTCAGCCGGATCCTGGTTGAAAATCCCCAGGACTGACTCCCTTCCGGCTCTGTCATGGCGTTTTGCCTATTCAGCATGATCGAACGCATGGACGCGGCGGAATGAGGCGTTAGGTTGCCGATCGATTCAGGATCAGGAGACTCAAGCCCATGAAGACCCGCGCCGCTGTCGCCTTCGAAGCCAAGAAGCCGCTGGAGATCGTGGAGGTCGACCTGGAAGGTCCCCGCGCCGGCGAGGTGCTGGTCGAGATCAAGGCCACAGGCATCTGCCATACGGACGCCTATACCCTCGACGGACTGGACTCCGAAGGCATCTTTCCCTCGATCCTGGGCCATGAAGGCGCCGGAGTGGTTCTGGAGGTTGGTCCCGGGGTGACCAGCGTTGTGCCCGGCGATCATGTGATCCCGCTCTACACACCCGAATGTCGGCAGTGCAAAAGCTGCCTCAGCCGCAAGACCAACCTCTGCACGGCCATTCGCGGCACCCAGGGCAAGGGCCTCATGCCGGATGGCTCAAGCCGTTTCTCCTACAAGGGCCAGCCCATTGCCCATTACATGGGCTGTTCCACCTTTTCGAACCATACCGTGCTGCCCGAGATCGCCCTGGCCAAGATCCGCAAGGACGCGCCCTTCGACAAGGCCTGCTACATCGGCTGCGGCGTCACCACCGGCGTTGGCGCCGTGGTCAATACGGCCAAGGTCGAGCCGGGCGCCAACTGCATCGTCTTTGGCCTCGGCGGTATCGGCCTGAACGTCATCCAGGGTCTGAAGATGGTCGGCGCGGGCATGATCATCGGTGTCGACATCAACCCTGACCGCGAGGCCTGGGGCCGCCGTTTCGGCATGACCCATTTCGTCAACCCCAAGGCCATCGAGGGCGACATTGTCGCCCATCTGGTCGCCCTGACCGATGGCGGCGCCGACTATACCTTCGACGCCACGGGCAATGTCACGGTCATGCGCCAGGCGCTGGAGGCCTGCCATCGCGGCTGGGGGGAGAGCATCATCATCGGCGTGGCGGAAGCCGGCAAGGAGATCGCCACACGGCCGTTCCAGCTGGTCACGGGCCGGGTCTGGAAGGGCACGGCCTTTGGCGGCGCCCGCGGCCGCACCGATACCCCCAAGATCGTCGAATGGTACATGGACGGGAAGATCGAGATCGATCCCATGATCACCCACACCATGCCTCTGGAAGACATCAACAAGGCCTTCGACCTGATGCACGCCGGGGAAAGCATCCGTTCTGTCGTGGTGTTCTAGGCGTGTCTGAAGTCGAGATTCTGGCCACCCACCGCACCCATGGCGGGACCCTGAGCTATTGTCGGCATGCCAGCGCCGCCACCGGCACGCCGATGAAGTTCAGTGTCTTCGTGCCGCCGGGCGAAGGACCGTTTCCGGCTTTGATCTGGCTGTCCGGCCTGACCTGCACCGAAGACAACTTCACCACCAAGGCAGGGGCCTACGAGGCGGCGGCCTCGCATGGCCTGATCATCGTGGCCCCGGACACCAGTCCCCGAGGCGAGGGGGTGGCGGATGATCCTGCCTATGATCTGGGGCAGGGGGCCGGCTTCTATCTCGATGCGGTCCAGGCGCCCTGGGCGCCGCATTTCTCCTTGGAAAGCTACATAACCGTCGATCTCATTGCAGCGGTGGACGGCACATTCCCCACCCGATCTGGCAAGCGATCCATTTCCGGCCACAGCATGGGCGGGCACGGAGCCTTGACCCTGGCCCTCCGCCACCCTGAGCTCTTTCGATCGGTTTCGGCATTCGCGCCGATCGTTTCGCCCACCCGTTGCCCCTGGGGCGAGAAGGCGTTCAGCACATATCTTGGCGGCGACCGGTCCTCCTGGGCGGCGCATGACGCCTGCCTGCTGATTGAATCCGGCGCCGCTCGTGGCCATTTTGACAATATTCTGGTGGATCAGGGCCTGGGCGACACCTTTCTGGAAAACCAGCTGAAGCCCGACCTTCTGGAAGCCGCCTGCGCCACCGTTGGACAGGCCCTGACTCTTCGGCGCCAGGAGGGCTACGACCACAGCTACTTCTTCATGGCCAGTTTCATCGCCGACCACATCGCCTGGCACGCTGAGCGACTTAAGGCCTGACCGGATTGACGGTCTAGATTCCGGCGCCCATGTCGACAAAGGTCTCAGCCAGGCCGCTGGTCGCAGGCGCCTCGTCCCGCGACAAGGCAAGACTGAGGCGGTCCAGTTGCGCTGTAATCTCTGGAACCGCCGTGATCTCCCAAAGGGCAGGCCGGGTGAGTGGACCCACCGCGTAAAGCCAGGACGAAGCCTTTCCCCGGTGATCCAGGACCGCGCAATCGTCCGACTCCAGTCCAAGGCCCAGTCGGTCCGGCAGAATCAGACCCCGGCGGGACAGATCGGAAAACAATGGAACCGTCAGTCCCACAAGGTCGCTTCGCGGACCGGTGCAGTTGATGACGGTTCCCGCCCGTATGGCCATCGACCCTGCGCCGCCACGGCGGACCAGGGTGGCCGAGACCTGATCGCCCTGTCGAGTCCAGTCCCGCAATCGGCCCGCCATGACGGTGAGAGCTCCTGACTCGACCAAGCCGTCCAGTCGGGCGGCGACTCGCGGCGCCATCCGGTGGCGATGAATGTCCCAGCGTGGTCGGAGGTGCCGCAGAAACTGACGCTTCTGAGCCTCGGACCAGGACAGCCACACCTGGGCTATCGACGGTCTGACGGCATCCATGACCCTTTGCCAGGGCAGGTTCTCGCGGCTTGCCTGGGCTGCGGCCTGGCGAACAGCCCGACACAGGGTCAGGGGAGAGGCCGGGAGCATCGGCGTCAGAAACGGCGCCCAGGCGCCGCCGGATTGGTGGGCGGTCGGCGCCAGGCCGCGACGGGAGATCGCCAGCATCGGGCCCGTTTGTCCTTCTTCCGCCAGCCGGAGGGCGATATCGACCATCGTCAGCCCGGTTCCAAGCAGAAGAACCGGAGCCGCCGGATCCAGACCCGAAAGGGCTCCATTCGCCCACGGGTCCGGAATGAAGGCCGGGTGATCCTGCAACCACGAATCGGCCGGAAGGGGGGCCTTGGGCGGCAGATTTCCTGTCGCCAGAACAACAATGTCGGCCTCGATCTCTCGTCCATCGAAAAGCCGCACGCCGCGCCCGGGTCCCTCCATGACGCCGACGGCCTCGCCCCTGACCCGGCGCAGGCCCCGACCGTTGATGGACGGCGGCGCCGCCGCCAACCGGGCCTGCAGATAGTCGCCCAGCAGCCGTCGCGGCAAGAACGCATCGGCAAGGTCGCCGCTGCTTTCGTCCAGGGCGTCATCCAGATCCTGTCCGGAGTCCTGCAGCCAGGCTTGAAAGGCCGGCGCGAGTCCCACCTCCATGCGGTGGGCGGGAACATTGAGCAGATGGTAGGGAGCGCAGGCGCCATAGGCCAGACCGCGCCCTGGCCGGACGGCGGGGTCAATAAGGGTTATCAACCAGTCAGGCCGACGCGCGGTCAGCTTGAGCGCGAGGAGGGATCCGCTGAATCCGCCGCCAATGATGGCGATCCGTCTTTCAGGTCTGCCTGTCTCGCTCATGATGTTTGATTCTCGCGCCATCTCAGCATCGCCAGACCTTGCCACATCGCCAAGCGGTTGACTTGGCAAGCTTCAGTCGTCATACACCGCCGCTTCCACGCCGCCGGCCCGCCGGACGGTGACGGAATTCCATACGGGTGATCCGAAACCGCCGTTGAGATCGCGCCTCCATCTGGGGATGGCGCCGGCTCGGATCGAAGCAGATGAGTGACCCATGTCCAAGCGCCAGAGCGCCAAATACAAGATCGACCGCCGTATGGGCGAAAACATCTGGGGGCGTCCCAAGTCCCCGGTGAACAAGCGCTCCTACGGTCCCGGCCAGCATGGCCAGCGCCGCAAGTCCAAGGTCTCCGATTTCGGCCTCCAGCTGAAGGCCAAGCAGAAGCTGAAGGGCTACTACGGCAACCTGACCGAAAAGCAGTTCGCCCGGACCTATACCGAGGCCGCCCGTCGCAAGGGCAACACCTCCGAGAACCTGATCGCCCTGCTGGAATCCCGGCTCGACGCGGTCGTCTACCGTTCCAAGTTCGTCCCGACCGTGTTTGCGGCGCGCCAGTTCGTCAATCACGGCCATGTGCAGGTGAATGGCAAGCGGGTGAACATCGCCTCCTACCGGGTCAAGCCGGGCGATGTGGTCAGCGTCCGTGAAAAGTCACGCAGCATGGCCTTGGTCCTGGAGGCCCTGGCCTCCGGCGAGCGAGACACCCCGGAATACATCACGGTCGACCTGCGCGGCATGGCCGCCACCTTCGTCCGCGCGCCTGATCTGGCCGAAGTGCCCTATCCGGTGAAGATGGAACCGAACCTCGTGGTCGAATTCTACGCCTCCTGAGGCGGCGGATCATCCCCGAAAGAAGAAGGCCCCGGAGCGATCCGGGGCCTTTTTTTCATGGCGCCGACTGTGGCCCGTATTCCCAATCCCAGGGTACGCCGGTCTCGCCCAGGACAAAGCGGACGAGGTCCGGGAACAGGGCTTCTGCGCGAACGTCATTGGACAACAGGACCACACAGGCCTTGCGCGCCTCCACACAGACAAAGGTGTTGGCGGTGCTGTCGTTATGCCCGCCCTTGAAAAAGCCCGGACCCTGCGGACCGCGAAAGACAATGAGACCAAGGCCCGCCGCCAGGTCCGGCCGTCTTGTCTCCGGCGGCAGCTCGGGCTGCAGGGTCGGAAACTGGGTGCGGGTCGTGATGGCCAGTTGTGGCCGGGTCATGTCCCGCCGGGCGTCTGGACTGAGGCCGACGCCCGACACGAACGCTTCGGCAAAGCGTGCGAAGTCGGCGATGGACGTGTCCATGGATCCTGAGGCGCGCGTGGCGCCCCGCTCGTCATGCGGCTCGATGCTGCCGTCCAGCTTCCAGCCGTCCGCAAGATCAGCCGCAAAATCGGGACGCCACATCATGCTGGTCCGGGTCATCCCCAGAGGCCGGAAAACCCTCTCTTGCATTTCCTGGCCGAGGTCCTGACCCAGGCCGCGTTCCAGAACAAACTGCAGCAGGATGAATCCGTCGCCGGAATAGCCGTAGCGGGTTCCGGGGTCGAAATGCATGTGAAGCCGGTTGTCGGGTTCAAGGAAGTAGAAGTTTGCGAATCCGCTGCCGTGGTTGAGCAACAGCCTCGGGGTCAGCCGGCGCCAGCGTTCCTCGCCAGCAAGGGTTTCCCAAGGGGCATACCTGTCTTCTTCCCCCAGATATTCCGGTAGGGGACGAGGCAGCATTTCGGCGATGGGCCTGTCCAGATCAAGCACGCCTTCCTGCGCCATCTGGGCAACGGTGTAGGCAAACACCGTCTTGGTCAGGGAAGCGCCATACATGATGGTGCTGGTGGTGAGCGGCTCGCCTTTTTCATTTCGTCGGCCATAGGAGCGGACATGACGGATCTGGCCGCGATCGATGACGGCGATGGCCAGACCCTGCACGCCCGATTCCGCCATGGCCCGCTCGACCCGGGCATCGATCTGCCCAGGGGGAGGCGTGCGGGTTCCGGCAGCCAAGACGGGACCGCACCCCAGGGCGATGCAGATCAGAAGCAGCAATCCGACAGCACGAGACATGACACACTCCGGGACCTGGCATCCAAAGGCTGGACAATCTCATGCACGGTGTCTTTGCTGCGCCAATGACTCGCCGCTTTGCCCTGCTCGCCGCCCTGATCCTGATGTCCGGCTGCGCGACCCGGGTCGTCTATTCCTCGCCCGATGTCGGCATGGTGGAACTCGAGCCCCTACTGTCGGCAGAGGTCAGGGCCGACAGCCTGATCGTTCGTGTCCTGTCCAGGGGCTGCACCGCCAAGTCCGACATGGCCTTTTTCGTCGAACGGGCCGGGGACCGGGCCGCAGTGGCGTTCGGCCGCAAGAGGGTCGAGATCTGCACCGGTCAGCAAGGCCCCCTGGAGCTGGTCTTCTCCTACAGCGAGCTGGGCCTGAAGCCTGGACAGTCGGTGGCCATCGTCAATCCCCTTTCGCCGGGGACCTAGGTGAACATCGACTCCATCCAGTCCGGCACCCGCACCGGTTTCCGGGTTCCAGCATCGATCAGGCACCATTCCGACCGCGTCTGGGCGCACATCTCGCCGTCGGGACCGTCGATCCTGACATAGCGATCAAACCGGGGACCGCGACGGGCCCCCAACCAGGTTACCGCCGACGCGGTTTCGCCGGGAAGCAAAGGACGGCGGTAATCGATCTCATGGCGAAGCGCGACCCAGGCCCAGAGCGGTTGCTGGTCCAGAGGCGCCCGCGCCCGCCAATGGGCAGTCGCGATCTGCTGCATCCATGCGACGTAGACCACGTTGTTGACGTGGCCGTTCTCGTCAATGTCCTGATCGAGGGGGGCGAAATCCAGCCGGAAGGTCTGGCGATCTTGCGGCGGGATCAGGGGCCGGCTCACGCCGGAAGAATGCCCTGGGTCTGCATCAGGCCCTTGAGCTCGCCCGATTCGAACATCTCGCGGATGATGTCGCTGCCGCCCACGAACTCGCCCTTCACATAGAGCTGTGGAATGGTCGGCCAGTCGCTGAAGGTCTTGATCCCCTGGCGCAGCTCTTCGCTCTGCAGGACATCGACCCCGACGAAATCGGCCTCGAGGTGATCCAGGATCTGCACGACGGTCGCCGAAAACCCGCAGCGCGGCTGTTCAGGCACGCCCTTCATGAACAGCACGACGGGATGGTCCTCGACCGCCTTGGCGATGAAGGACTGGATGGGATCATCGAGGGTGGCGTCAGTCATGGCGGATTCTTTCTGCAACCTGTCGCCTTCAGCTAGGCGCCACGGCCGCTGCGGTCAAGGTTTGCGATCCGCTGTCACACGCGATCTTCAGAGAAACGCGCCATCTCGATCTGGGCGGCGATACCGGTCGGCAGATCCCGTTCTGGCGCCGCCGCCAGCTTCCGGATCCGGTCAGGGGTGTCCGCCTCGACCCGGATACTGGTTATGGCCGGCTCGAACAGGGCATAGGCCAGACAGACTTCCTCGGCCGACCAGTCGGGTATGTCCCTAAGGAACTGGTACTGGTTGCGAACCGCGGCCTTGGGTCTGGACCAGTCCAGCAGATTTCGTTTCAGCAACCCGCCAACGCCCACCGCTTCAAGCCCGTCCGGGCAAACCTCGCAGCCGATCACCGCCATGTCACGGCTGGAGGCCAGTTTGAGACGATGACGAACGGCGGCGTTGGAGGCCAGATTGAAGGACGTGATCAAGGCATCCACGTCCTTGCAGCGGACGGCGAGGTCCGCATCGGCCCCCTCGGCAGTCACCGCGATCTGGCGAATGCAACGCGTTTGTTTCAGGTCCAGGACTTCCGCCACATGGTCGAGATTGGGCAGGACCAGAAGGTCCAGATAGTCCAGTCCCAGACGCTCCAGCATGGCCGGCGTGGACTGCTGGTGCGATCCGAGGGCAGGGGCCTGCCAGGCCAGAAAGACCAGGCGGCGTTCCAGGGGCGACATGGCCTGGGAAACTCCCTCCAGCAACGGCGCCCCGGACCCGGCGATCTCGAAACTGTTGATGCCCTCGGCCATCGCCGTATCGAGAAGCTGGCGCCAGTCGCGGGCCGACATCCAGGCCCGGTCCTGCAGGCGCAGGGTTACAACGGAGACCGTGGTCGGATAGCGGGCGCCAAAGGGACGGTAGCGCATGATCTGGCTCAGGCCTCCGGCGCCGCCGTTTCCAGAGCCAGGGCATGAAGCGTTGTGCCCAGAACGTCGGCCAGGGCGCGATTGACCAGTTGGTGCTGCTTGACTCGTGACAGTCCGGCAAAGGCGCTGGAGACGATCCGCGCCCGATAGTGATCGCCATCACCGGCAAGGTCGGTGATCGTCACCTCGGAATCCGGAAAGGCAGCCTTGAGGCGACGGTCCAGCTCTTCGACAGGCATGGGCAAGGGACGAACTCCTCGTGGATGGTTCAGGGATGGCCTATAAACCTTAACACGGTTCAAAAGGGGACTCGGACATGGCAGGATTCGATGGCAGGCGCTGGTCGGTGCTGGCGGCAATCTGCCTGCTAGCGGCCGGGCTTTCGGCCTGTAACCTGGTCACGACCACGGAGCCGATGTTCACGGCGGCAGACGCATCCGGCGCGCCGGCTCTGCGGGAAGGCCTCTGGGCCAATCTCGAACCGGACTGCAAGGTCGACCTGAAGATGCCGGCGAACCGCTGGCCCGATTGCGCCAGCCGCGTCGTGATCCAGGGTGGCAAGCTCTATGAAATCGACAAAGACGAGGTAGTGGTCCAGGCCCTGGCGTTCGTCCTTGCAGCCGGCGATCCCCGGATTCTGCAGGTCAAGCTTGTCGGGGAAGACGAGAAGGCGGCTGAGATTCTATATTTCTATGTCGGCCTTGATCCCCGCAAGCTCGATTCACAAGGGCGCATTGTTGAATATGCCGGGTGGCTGGTGCAATGCGGACCGCCACCGCCCAAGGACGCACAGCGTCCCGATGGCCAGACGCAGTACGGCACCCTGGAACCCTTCCCCGGGCTCATCATGGACGACAATCTCGCGTCATGCGCACCGGTCGACAAGGCGTCCCTGACTGCCGCAGCGGCCGCCAGCCTGAAGCTGGACCCCGAGGCCTCGGGCGGCGCCGTAAGCCGGTGGGTCCGGGACGGGAAGAACTGATCCCGCCCCAGACCGTTGGTCTCAGTCCACCATCGCCGAATAGATGATGTTCTTCAGCTGGCCCCGGAAATTGAACGTCCCCGAAGGCATCAGCTGGGTCATGAAGACCACGCTCAGCTCCTCATGGGGATCGACCCAGAAGATGGTCGAAGCCGCGCCGCCCCAGTAGAAATCGCCCTCACCCAGTGTTCCGGTGCTGACCACATCCATGGTGCTGGCGAATCCGAGGCCAAAGCCCACCCCGCGATTGGAGGTTTCCGAAAAGGACCCCAGCGCCAGCTCGGTCAGGTCCTTGCCGTCCGGCAGGTGGTTGCGGGTCATCAGGTCCAGGGTGCGCGGCCCCAGGATGCGAACGCCGTCGAGTTCGCCGCCGCGCCGGAGCATTTCGCAGAACCGCATGTAGTCGGACGTGGTGCCCGTGAGCCCGCCGCCGCCCGACAGGAATTTCGGTTTTTCCAGATAGGCGCTGGTGGTCGGATCATCGATGACCGACAGGCTCTTGTCCGGCTGGCGCTGATAGTTGGCGGCAAACCGGTGAGCCTTGTCCGGGGCGACCTGGAAGGCGGTGTCGACCATGCCCAGAGGGCCAAAGATCTCTTCCTGGAGATACTGGTCAAAGGGCTTGCCGCTGATCCGCTCCACCAGGGCGCCGCAGACATCCGTGGCCAGGGAGTACATCCATTGGGTTCCCGGCTGGAACACCAGGGGCACCTGTCCCAGCTTGGCCATGAATTCCGGCAGGCTGTCGGCGCTGCCCATGCTGCGGATCTTCAGGGCCCGGTAGACCTTGTCGGCCGGATGCTGGACGCCGACTCCCGGCAGGCCGCCGCCATAGGTCAGGCCGCTGGTGTGGCTGAGCACGTCGCGGATGCTGACCGGACGGTCCAGGGGCGCGGTCACCATGTCCTCGCCTTCGCCGGAGATCCAGACCCGCTGCTGCTTCCAGCCCGGGAAGAACCGCTCGACCGGGTCCTCCAGCTGGAAAAGGCCCCGCTCGAACAGCATCATCAGGGCCACCGCGGTGATCGGCTTGGTCATGGAATAGATGCGGAAGATGGTATCTTCGGTCAGGGGCGCCGACCGGGCCAGGTCCCGATGACCGAAGACCGCGTTATAGGCGGCGTGGCCATGCCGGGTGACGGCGATCTGGCAGCCGGCGATCTTGCCGGGTGCGATATAGTGGCGGTCCAGATGCTCGCCGATCCGCTCCAGCCTGGCTGAGTCCAGCCCCGTCCATTTTGTCTGGCTATCCATACCGTTCCGCTCCCGAGGGTCTGTTGTTTCCAGACATCATGGCCGCAGTCCTTCGGCAGGTCCAATCTGAATACACCTCAACCCTGCGCGACCAAGCCACCGGGAAGAAACTCTGCCCGTCCGGCCAGGGCCAGCTCGGTGAGGGCTGCCAGAACCACCCCGGCGGGGGCATCGGCCAGCCGGACCAGCTCATCCCTTGACACCGGTGTGGGCGACAACAGCTCGGCGACCCGCTCGCGGATGGCTTCGATCTCCGTCTCGGACGCAGGAGCCTGCCCATAGCCGGGCGAATCCCGCTCCCCCAGACCCGCCCCTTCCAGCGCCCGCAAAACATCCTCGATTCCCTCGCAGAGCGCCGCCCCCTCCCGGATCAGGTCGTTGGTCCCCTTCGCCCTGGGGTCGAGAGGCGAGCCGGGCACCGCAAGCACCTCACGGCCCTGTTCTGCGGCCAGACGGGCAGTGATCAGGGAGCCGGAACGCAGTTCGGCCTCCACAACCACCACAGCCAGGGACAACCCGGAAATGATCCGGTTGCGACGCGGAAAGTCGCGGGCCTGGGCGCGGTATCCTGGCGGGCATTCCGACACCACCGCCCCGCCGGCCGCGATCCTTGCATACAGGTCTGCATGTTCCTGCGGATAGATGTCGTCTGGACCCCCGCCCAGCACGGCGATGGTTCCGGTGGGCAGGGCGCCCTCATGGGCCGCGGCATCGATGCCGCGCGCCATGCCGGAAACCACGACCACCCCGGCCTCGCCCAACTGTGCAGCAAGACCCCGCGCAAACCGCTGACCTGCCGCAGACGCGATGCGTGCCCCGACCAGGGCCGCCGTCGGCCTTGAAGCCAGCCGGATGTCGCCGAGCACCCAGATCAGGGGCGGCGGCGGATCGATCGCCGCGAGCCGCTGTGGAAAGTCGTCATCTTCGCTGCAGAGCATCCGGGCGCCGAGCTGCGCGCCAGCGTCCAGTTCGGCCCGCGCTGCGGCCGCGCTGGGGATCCGCAGGTCGCCGGCGCGGCCACCTCTCCTTGCCAGGTCAGGAAGCGCCGCCAGGGCGGCTGACGCCGACCCGAATCGGCCCATCAGCTGCGCGAAGGTGACCGGCCCGACCTGTTCCGTCCGCGCCAGGCGGAGCCAGGAAAGCCGCTCCGCCTCGTCCATGTCAGGCCGAGGGGCCGGCGGCGGCAGCCGACTTCTTGCCGATCTTCGGCTCCTCGCCCTTGAGCAGCCGGCGAATGTTCTCCCGGTGACTGATGAACACCAGAACCGCCATGAAGACGCACAGCAGAGTGATCGGATAGGGTTGTTCGGTGGCCAGGGACAGCAGTGGAGCCAGCGCCACCGCTGTCAGGGCCGCCAGGGACGACATGCGGAAGAGCGCCGCCATGGCCAGCCAGGTCGCGCCGGCCAGAAGGCCCACCGGCCATGCCGCCGCCAGAAGGGTTCCGAAGAAGGTCGCCACGCCCTTGCCGCCGCGAAACTTCAGCCAGACCGGAAACAGGTGGCCAGTGAAGGCTGCCCCGGCGGCCAGGGCGACAGCCACAGGTGTCCAGTGTGTCAGCAGACCAGCCAGCAGCACCGCCAGGGCGCCCTTGCCGGAGTCGCCGATCAGGGTGAGGGCGGCCAGATCCTTGCGTCCGGTCCGCAGCACATTGGTCGCCCCGATGTTGCCGGAACCGACCTGCCGGATATCGCCGGCGCCACCCAGCCTGGTGGCGATCATGCCGAAGGGTATCGACCCCAGAAGATAGCTTCCGACTGTCACCAGTCCCAGGGTCATCACCGCCGCCTGAGCAAGACTGTCCATCGAAATCGCGCCTCCAAAGCCCGACGATGCGGGTTTGGAAGCGGGCCCGCAAGCAACAAATCCACCATTACCCGGGCAGGGTTACTGTTCCAGGCGATGAACCACCCGGCCATCCACCAGGGTCATCAGGACCTGCCCCTGCAGTCGCCGCCCATCGAACGCCGAGTTTTTCGACTTCGAGATCAGCCGGTCCGCGTCGACGATGATCGGCGCGTTAAGATCGCAGAGGGTCAGGTCCGCCGGGGCACCCGGCGCCAATCGGCCGGCATCCAGCCCCAGGATCTGCGCCGGGGCCAGGGTGACCGACCGGATCAGGTCCAGCAGGGGAGCGCGGCCGTCATGATGGAGCGCCATCAAGGCGGGCAGCAGGGTCTCGAGCCCGACCGAGCCGGGAGCGGCCTCGTCAAAGGGCAGGCGTTTTTCCTCAGCCGGTTCAGGCGCATGGGCGGAAACCACAACGTCGACCAGGCCGCTGGCGACGGCCTCGATCAGCGCCTGGCGGTCCTCTTCCTTGCGCAGCGGCGGGTCGAGTTTGGCAAAGGTCCGGTAATCGCCGATGTCCAGTTCGTTGAAGCTGAGGTGGTTGATCGAGGCGCTTGCGAAAACCTTGACCCCTCTCGCCTTGGCCCGCGCCAGGCTCTCCAGGGCGTCGATACAGGTGATCTGGTCCACCAGGAGCCGGGCGCCGGTCAGTTCGGCCAGGGCCAGGTCCCGCTCCAGCATGATCCGCTCGGCGGCGACCGGCGCGGAGGGCAGGCCAAGCCGGGCGGCGAATTCACCCTCTGTCGCGGCCGCGCCCTTCGACAACCAGGGATCGGCCGGCCGGTGCGAAACCAGCAGGCCGAAAGACGCGGCATAACTGAGAATTCTCCGGAAAACCCTTGAATCCAGGATGATATTATCGGCATCGGTGATGTAGAGGCACCCGGCGTCCCGCATCAGGCCGATCTCGGCCATCTGCTGGCCGGCCAGGCCCTTGGTGGCTGCGCCGGCAGGATAGACATGCACAAGTTCGATGTCCCTGGCGCGGCGTAGAATGAAGTCGACAACCGACGGATCATCCACCGCCGGGTGGGTGTCCGGCTGCACGACGATCGACGTCACACCGCCGGCCGCAGCGGCGCGGGCGGCGGACTTCAGGGTCTCCTTGGTTTCGCTGCCGGGTTCGCCGGTCTTGACCCGCAGGTCAATCAGGCCCGGGATCAGCATCGCGCCATTGCAGTCAATGACCCGAGCATCCTCGGACAGATCATTGAAATTGCGACCCTTTGCAACATCCGCAATGACGCCGGCCGCTACGATCAGGGCCCCCGGTCCGTCGTAGCGGCTCTCCGGATCCACAAGTCGGGCATTCTGGAAGGCAAGGGGTTGCAGGCGCGCCATCAGCTGTTGTCCAGTCGCACGGCCAGGCTGGCCAGGACGGCCATCCGGGCGGCGACGCCCATCTCGACCTGGTTCTGGATCAGGCTGATCTGCGGATCATCGGCCACATCGGAGTCGATCTCGACGCCCCGGTTCATGGGCCCTGGGTGCATGACCCGGGCCCCCGGCGCGGCCCAGGCCAGCTTTTCCCGGTCCAGTCCGTAGAAACGGAAATACTCCCGGGTCGAGGGCACCAGCGCGCCCTGCATCCGTTCCAATTGCAGCCGCAGCATCATCACCACATCGGCGCCTTTCAGGCCCTGTCGCATGTCGTGGTGTACGGTCGCCCCCCAACGATCAGCTCCGCTCGGCATCAGGGTTGGCGGCCCCACGAGGCGAACTGTCGCGCCCAGGGTATTGAGAAGGCTGACATTTGACCGGGCCACGCGGCTGTGGAGCACGTCACCGCAGATGGCGACGGTCAGGCCTGACAGGCAGCCGAACGCCCTTCGCATGGCCAGGGCGTCCAGCAGGGCCTGGGTCGGGTGTTCATGCTGCCCGTCGCCCGCATTGATCACGCTGCAATCGACTTTCTGGGACAGCAGGGCAGCCGCCCCTGATGAGGCGTGGCGAACCACCAGCAGGTCAGGCTGCATGGCGTTCAGGGTGACGGCCGTGTCGATCAGGGTCTCGCCCTTGGACATGGAGGACGTCCTGGGACTCATGTTCATCAGGTCGGCGCCCAGCCGCTTGGCCGCCAGTTCGAAACTCGATTGTGTGCGGGTCGAGGCCTCGAAGAACAGGTTCATCACCGTTCGGCCCTTCAACAGGTCCAGCTTCTTGCTGGTCGCCCGGCTGACCCCGACAAAGCTGTCGGCCAGATTCAGCAGTTCGGAGACTTCAACAGCGTTGAGATCCCCGGCCGACAGAAAATGGCGCTTCGGGAAGGGAAAGGTCCTTGAACGGAGATCTTCGAATCCGGGGGCCATGTCCGTCATGGGACGTGGTCATAGGTCAGGACTCCGCCGACGCCAAGCCGTCAGGTCAGGTGGAACACCAACAGCAGCAGCGGGATGGTCAGAAGACTGGCCGCCGTGGTGAAGGCGACGATGCCGGCCATCAGGGGCGCGTCCCCGCCCATCTGGCGCGCAAGGACGTAGGAAGCCGCAGCGCCAGGCGCCGACCCGGTCAGCAAGGCAATCCCCTGGGCCGTGGAATCGCCGCCAGCCAGTCGGCAAAGCCCCCACATCACAAGCGGAAGCACCAGCAGCTTGACGGCGCTGACGGCGAGGATCGTGGCCTGCCGCTGACGAACATAGGCAAAGTTGAGACCGGCCCCTGCCACGATCAGCCCCAGGGACAGGGCTGCGTCGGACAACAGCTGCAGGGTTCCCATAATGACCGGCGGCTGGGGAATCTTGAGCAGATTCAGCAAGGCCCCCACGCCGCATCCCCAGAGCACAGGGTTTCGCGCCAGGCCAACCAGGGCATCCCTGACGCCGCCGCCCTGGCCTTCGCCCCAGCGGTTCATGACAAGGACCGCCAGTACGTTGATGGAGGGGATCAGGGCGCCCATGATCATGGCTCCCAGCCCCGCGCCTTCGCGTCCATAGACCAGGGCGACCAACGGCAGGAAGACGAAGGTGTTCCAGCGCAGGCTGCCCTGGAAGACGCTGGTATAGGCCGGGTCGGGCAGGCGGATCAGCGGTTTGGCCAGCAAAACCGCCAGGGCGACGGTCGCCATGCCGCCAACGGCTCCGAAGGCGAGGGGGCCGGCCGAAAGCGCCGAGAAGTCCGCCTTCCAGACCGCCGGCAGGAGAAAACCCGGATAGAAGACGAAATAGGTAATCCGCTCGATCGGCGGCCAGCTGACGGCCGGGATGAAGCCGCTGGCCTTGAGCCCCCAGCCCAGGGCGATCATCACGAACACGGGCAGGACGCCCAGAAGGATGGCGCTCACGGGAGAAGGACTCGGGTCATTCAGGCGCATTAGCGGCCGGGACGGCTCCTGTCGAACCCCGTCGCCCTGCCGGGCTCGGGTTGGGGGTTCACGCGCGGTGGCCTTGGCGCCACTCTCGGGAAAACAGGAGGACCGCCCGTGACCACCAATCGACAGATCGTACTGGCAGAGCTGCCCCAGGGCCGGCTGGGTCTGGAACACTTCCGCCTGAGCCAGACCGAGGTGGCAAGACCCGCCGACGGAGAGGTCCTGGTCAAGGTGCTCTATGTGAGCCTCGACGCCGCCAACCGCGCCTGGATGCAGGGGGCCACCTACCGGTCAGCCCTTCAGGGCGGCGACGTCATGGCCGGCGGCGCCCTGGCCGAGGTGGTCGAAAGCCGTGCAGGCCATCTGAACCCCGGCGATCTGGTTTTTGCCGACACCGGCTGGCAGGAGTTTGCCGTGGTCAAGGCATCCGGTCTGTCGCCCATCCCGAGGATGGAGCCCCTGACACATCTGCTCAGCGTCTATGGCGTCGCCGGCCTCACGGCCTATTTCGGCCTGCTGGAATGCGGCCAGCCCAAGGCCGATGAGACCGTGGTCGTGTCCGCTGCGGCCGGCTCGGTCGGCTCCATCGTCGGCCAGATCGCCCGGATCAAGGGCTGCCGGACTGTCGCTATTGCCGGCGGCCAGGCCAAGTGCGACCTGCTGGTCAAGGACTTCGGTTTTCATGCGGCGATCGATTACAAGAGGCAGACCGTTCGCAAGGCCCTGCGTGAAGCGGCGCCCAGGGGCGTCGACGTCTATTTCGACAATGTCGGCGGCGACATTCTGGAGGCCTGCCTCTTCAACATGAACACCCATGGCCGGATCGCCTGCTGCGGCGCGGTCTCGCAGTATGATGGGGCGGCGCCGCCCCATGGTCCCCGCGGGGTCCCCGGTCTGATCGTCACCAAGCGATTGACCCTGCGCGGGTTCATCGTCAGCGATTTCGACGACAAGCGCGCCATGGCCCTCGAGGATCTCCAGGGCTGGGTGGCCAGCGGCCAGTTGAATGTGGCCGAGGATGTCATGTCCGGCCTCGAATCCCTGCCGTCCGCCCTCATCGGCCTTCTGGCGGGCGAGAACATCGGCAAGCGGATGGTGAAACTGTAGCGCCGCCGGACCGGAAGCGGGCTCAGGCGTTGCGCAGGCGCTCCAGGGCGCCCTGCAGGATCCAGGCGGCGGCCATCTTGTCCACCACCTGGGCCCGGCGCTTGCGGTTGACGTCGTGCTCCTCGATCAGCACCCGGGTCACTGCGGCGGTCGACAACCGCTCGTCCCAGAAGGCGATGGGGATATCCTTCAGCCTCAGCAGGTTTCTGGCCAGGGCGCGGTTGGACTGGCAGCGAACCCCTTCGGTGCCATCCATATTGACCGGCAGGCCAATGACGATGCCGGCGGCTCCGCGGCTGTCCATCAGCTTGAACAGCGCAGCAGCGTCCTGGGTGAACTTTTCCCGACGGATCGTGTCGAGCGGGCTGGCGACGGTGCGGGTCACATCCGAGACGGCGACCCCGATCGTCTTTTCACCCGGATCCAGGCCCACCAGAGGTGTGTAGGCGGGCAGGGCGGCCGGCAGGTCGAGCAGATCGAGGATGGCCATGGCCAGCGCTTAGGCGTGACTTTGGCGCCCGTCAAACAATGCTGGACGACAAAGCCGGCGACAATCGCGCCGGATTGAGCCGGTCTGGTGCGGTTATCCTTGTCAAAGCAGTCCCGGCGCGGATAACCACGCCCTCTGTTTTTATGGAGCACGGCCCATGGCCATCGACGCCAGCACGGTGCGCAAGGTCGCCCGGCTTGCCCGCATCGCAATCCCGGAATCCGGCCTGGAACCCATGGCCCGGGAGATTGACGGCATCATGTCCTGGATCGACCAGTTGGCAGAAGTCGATACGGACGGCGTGGAGCCCATGACCTCTGCCGTCGCCGCGACCCTGCCGCTGCGCGAAGACCTGGTCACGGACGGCGCCATGGTGGAGCGGGTGGTTTTCAACGCGCCCAGGACCGTCGACGGCTTCTTCGTCGTGCCGAAAGTGGTGGAATAGATGTCCGACCTGACCTCCCTGACCCTGAAGTCGGCGCTGGAAGGCCTTCAATCCCGGGCCTTTTCTTCCGTCGAGCTGACCAATGCCCACCTGGCGGCAATCGAGGCGGCGCGCTCGCTGAACGCCTTTGTGCTGGAAACGCCGGAAAAGGCCCTGCAGATGGCGGCGGCCAGCGACGACCGGATTGCTTCCGGTGACGCCGGCGCCCTCGAAGGCGCCCCGCTCGGCATCAAGGATCTGTTCTGCACACGCGATGTCCGGGCCACCGCCTGCTCCAAGATCCTCGGCAACTTCATCCCGCAGTATGAATCCACCGTCACCGCCAATCTGTTCGGCGACGGCGCGGTCATGTTGGGCAAGCTCAACATGGATGAGTTCGCCATGGGATCCTCCAATGAAACCAGCGCCTTCGGGCCGGTGATCAATCCCTGGAAGATCGAAGGCGGCAACCAGTCCCTGACCCCCGGCGGCTCCTCTGGCGGCTCGGCTGCGGCGGTGGCGGCCGACCTGTGCCTGGGCGCCACGGCGACCGACACCGGCGGCTCGATCCGCCAGCCGGCGGCCTTTACCGGAACGGTCGGGATCAAGCCGACCTATGGACGCTGCTCGCGCTGGGGCATCGTGGCCTTTGCCTCGTCCCTGGACCAGGCCGGGCCGATCGCCAAGACAGTCGAGGATGCCGCGATCCTGCTCACCTCCATGGCAGGCCATGACGCCAAGGACAGCACTAGCCTGGACGTCGAAACCCCTGATTTCGCAAGCTTTGTCGGCAAGTCGGTCAAGGGCCTCAGGGTCGGGGTCCCGAAGGAATACCGTGTCGATGGCATGCCGGCCGAGATCGATGCGCTCTGGGAGCAGGGCATCGCCTGGCTCAGGGACGCCGGTTGCGAGATCGTCGAGGTCTCGCTGCCCCACACCAAATACGCCCTGCCGGCCTACTATATCGTGGCCCCTGCCGAGGCCTCTTCAAACCTCGCCCGCTATGACGGCATGCGCTACGGCCTGCGCGCCGAGGGCGGCAATCTGACTGAAATCTATGAGAACACCCGGGCCCAGGGCTTTGGCGGCGAAGTCCAGCGTCGCATCCTGATCGGCGCCTATGTGCTCAGCGCCGGCTATTACGACGCCTATTATCTGAAAGCCCTCAAGGTTCGTCGCCGCATCGCCGAGGACTTCGACAAGGCCTGGGAAACCTGTGACGCCCTGCTGACTCCGACGGCGCCGTCGGCCGCCTTCGCCCTGGGCGAGCGAAACGCCGATCCCATCGCCATGTATCTGAACGACGTCTTTACCGTGACCACCAACCTCGCGGGCCTGCCGTCCATCAGCGTGCCGGCGGGCCTCGACGCCCAGGGCCTGCCGCTGGGCCTGCAACTGATCGGCCGGGCCCTGGATGAAGGGACCGTCTTCTCCCTGGCCGGCGCTGTGGAAAAGGCGGCGGCCTTCCGCAGCAAGCCGGCCAAGTGGTGGTGATAGAGCGTTTCCTTGACCCGCCGGGCGGGAGCAGGGCTGAATTTGTTAGGAAGGTTTGAGTGATGTCCGAGGTTTCTGGGACCTATTGCATCAAGGGCCGCACCGGCGACTGGGAACTGGTGATGGGACTCGAGATCCATGCCCAGGTGGCCAGCAGGTCCAAGCTGTTCAGCGGGGCTGCGGTGGGCTTTGGCGCGGGTCCCAACGAGCAGGTCAGCCTGGTGGACGCCGCCATGCCCGGCATGCTGCCCGTCCTCAACCGGTTCTGCGTCGAACAGGCGATCCGCACGGGCCTGGGCCTGAAGGCGCAGATCAATCTCAAGAGCCGGTTCGACCGCAAGAACTACTTCTATCCTGACCTGCCCCAGGGCTATCAGATCAGCCAGTTCGAGTTCCCCATCGTCGGCGAGGGCGAGGTCCTGGTCGAGCGGGACGATGGCTCCAGCTTCATCGTGCGGATCGAACGGCTGCATCTGGAACAGGATGCCGGCAAGTCGATCCATGACCTGGATCCCAACGCCACCTATGTCGACCTGAACCGCTCCGGCACCGCCCTGATGGAGATCGTATCCCGGCCCGACATCCGCACGCCTGAAGAGGCAGCCGCCTATGTGAAGAAGATCCGTGCCATCCTCGTCACCCTGGGCACCTGCGACGGCGACATGGAAAAGGGCAATCTGCGGGCGGACGTCAATGTCTCGGTCTGCCGGCCGGGCGCCTATGAAAAGTTCCGGGCGACCGGCGATTTTGCCCATCTGGGCACCCGCTGCGAGATCAAGAACGTCAATTCCTACCGCTATATCCAGCAGGCCATCGAGTATGAGGCCCGGCGGCAGATCGAGATTCTCGAGGACGGCGGCTCCATCTTCCAGGAAACCCGGCTGTTCGACCCCACCAAGGGGGAGACCCGGTCCATGCGGTCCAAGGAAGACGCGATGGACTATCGCTACTTCCCTGATCCAGACCTGCTGCCCCTGGTCATTGACCCGGCCTGGGTCGAGGCCATCAAGGCGACCCTGCCCGAACTGCCGGACGCCAAGAAGGCCCGGCTCCAAAGCCAGTATGGCCTGTCGGCCTATGACGCCGGCGTCCTGACCGGCGACGGTGACCTGGCCGGCTTCTTCGAGGCGGCGGCGGCAGGCCGAGACGCCAAGCTGGTGGCCAACTGGACGATCAATGACCTGTCCGGCAGCCTGGCCCGGGATGGACTGACCATCGCCAATTCGCCCATCCCGCCGTCGGACATCGCCGACCTCGTCAAGCTGATCGAGACCGATGTCATTTCATCCAAGATCGCCCGGGTGGTGTTCGAGCATATGTGGGCAGGAGAGGGCGCCCCGGCCGCCATTGTCGAGAAACGCGGCCTGGTGCAGGTGACAGACACCGGCGCCATCGAGGCCGTGGTCGATCGGCTGATCGCCGCCAATCCCGGTCAGGCCGAGGCCGTCAAGGCCAAGCCCCAGGCCCTTGGCTGGTTTGTCGGCCAGGTCATGAAGGAAATGGCCGGCAAGGCCAATCCGGCGGCCGTCAATGCGATCCTGAAGGCGAAGCTGGGACTCTGAACCCTTCTCCCGAACGGGTGAAGGGTTGGGTTCAATCTTCCAGCTTGGCCCCGTCCAGCGTCTTCTCCGCCTTCTCACGTCGGGCGGCCTCCAGCGTCTTGTCCGCGCCGGTTCTTCCGAACCGGGCGCGGTTCTGGGCGGCGGTCGCCTTGGCCTCCGCCCGGGCTCTCACCTTGCGCGCCTTGTTGAGGTTGACGACCTCGCTCAAGGTCATTTCCCTCAGCGAACTGCCGCGCAGAAGCGCTGGATGCGAGCACAGGCGTCCTGCAGCACCGAGTTGGCTGTAGCGTAGCTGATGCGGAAATGCGGCGACAGGCCGAAGGCTTCGCCATGGACCACGGCCACGCCTTCGGATTCCAGCAACTCGGTCGCAAAGGACTCATCGGATGTGATGATCTTGCCCGAAGGCGCCGTCTTGCCGATCAGGCCCGCGACCGAGGGATAGACATAAAAGGCGCCTTCCGGGGTCGGACAATGGATACCCTTGGCCTGGTTCAGCATGGAGACCACCAGGTCGCGGCGATCCTGGAACAGCTTCTGGTTCGGCTTGATGAACTCCTGGGTGCCGTTCAGGGCCTCGACCGCCGCCCATTGCGAGACCGAGCAGGGGTTGGAGGTCGACTGGCTCATGACCTTGGCCATCAGCTTGATCAGCGGCTCGGGGCCGCCGGCATAGCCGATCCGCCAGCCGGTCATGCTGTAGGCCTTGGAGACGCCATTCATGGTCAGGGTGCGATCGTAGAGCCGGGGCTCGACCTGGGCGATGGTGGTGAACTCGAAATCATCGAAGATCAGATGCTCGTACATGTCATCCGTCAGGATCCAGACCTGCGGATAGCGGAGCAGCACATTGGCCAGGGCCTGGAGCTCGGCCCGGGTGTAGGCCGCGCCGGACGGGTTGGACGGCGAGTTGAGCAGCACCCAGCGCGTGCGGGGCGTGATGGCCGCTTCCAGGTCGTCCGGGCGAACCTTGAAGTTGGTTGCGGCGCTGGTGTGGACAAAGACCGGCTCCCCGCCGGCGAGCAGAACCATGTCCGGGTAGCTGACCCAGTAGGGGGTCGGGACGATCACTTCTTCACCCGGCGTCAGGGTGGCCAGCAGGGCATTGAAGATGACCGGCTTGCCGCCCGGCGAGACGTTGATCTGGCTGGGCCTGTAGGTCAGACCGTTCTCGCGGAGGAACTTGCCGCAGATGGCTTCCTTCAGCTCGGCGATGCCGTCGACGTCGGTATATTTGGTCTTGCCGTCCCGGATGGCCTTGATGGCCGCTTCCTTGATGTTGTCCGGGGTGTCGAAATCCGGTTCTCCGGCGCCCAGTCCGATGACATCCCGGCCCTCCCGCTGCAGTTGGCGCGCCTTGGCCGAAACGGCGATGGTCGCGGACGGCTTGACGCGAGACAGGGCGGCGGATTCCAGAGGCACGGGAGTCTCCCTTCCAGGGGCTGGCAAAGACTGGCACGTCTTACGCGGCGACTGGCGGCGCCGCAACATGCGGCAGGATAAGTCGGGCCACCCTTGACCCCCCTTGCGCAATCGGCGAGGCCTTGGCGCACCATGAAGCCGCTGATCAATTTCATCCTGAACATGGACGCCCGGGCCTGGCGCACGGTGGCGGTCAGCTTCGTGCTGTTCGGCGGGGTCGGCCTGGTCTTCCTGTTCGGGGCGCCCCTGATGGGCCTGGACGGCGAAGCCGCCGTCGAGGGCTGGCTCGGCTCGGTTCACGGGGTCTGAGGCCTGCCCGTGGCGGTCGGCGCCTTTGCCATTCTGGCCTTCCTCGGGGTGCCGCAGTTTGCCCTGATCGCCGCCGCCGTGGTGGCCTTCGGCCCTTGGCTGGGCATGGCCTATAGCTGGATCGGCACCCTGGTCTCGGCCCAGGTGGGGTTCTGGGTCGGGCGGATGTTCGGCGGCCGGCTTCTGCGCGACGTCGGCGGCGAAGGCGTCAACCGCTTCATGAAGATGATCAGCCGCAACGGCTTCCTGGCCAGCCTGATTGTCCGGCTGGTGCCTTCGGCGCCCTTCATAGTGGTCAATATGGCGGCGGGCGTTACCCCCATGCGCATGCGGGATTTCAGCGCCGGCACAGCCCTGGGCATCATACCCAAGATCGTCCTCACAGCCTTTGCCGGAAATTCCATCGTTCAGAGCCTGAAAGGTCAGGGGAACATGGGCACCTATGCCACCCTGGTCCTGGTCGTCGTGGCCTGGATCGCCGTGGGCTGGTACGCCCGGAACTGGCTGAAGGCCCGGGAAGACGTCGCCAGCAGAGATGAAACCTGACGCCGCATCCGTCTGACAGACGATGGCGATTGCCTCACCGCCCGGCCTGGGCAAGATGGCGATATCGGCGGAAAACAGCCGGAATCATGAAGGCGGGACCATGCGCAGACTGGCGATCGTGACGGCATTTGGCATGGCGCTGCATCCAGCCCTGGCCCTGGCGGCCGAAGCCCCGTCCCCGGCCACGGTGAAGGCCCAGGCCAGGATCAAGTCCGAACTGCCCTTCGAGGATCGACAGGATTTCGAATTCGCCTCCAGGGGTTATCTGGGAACGCGCACCGATCCGGTGATCCGCCGGGCGGACGGCGCCGTTGCCTGGGACCTCAAGGCCTATGACTTTCTCAAGGGCGAGGCCCCCGATACGGTCAATCCCAGCCTCTGGCGCCAGGCTCAGCTCCTCTCGCTCAATGGCCTGTTCAAGGTCTCCGACCGGGTCTGGCAGGTCCGCGGTTTTGACATCTCGAACATTACCTTCATCGCTGGCGAGACCGGATGGATCATCATCGATCCCCTGACAACGGTCGAGGTGGCGAAAGCCGCGCTTGATCTGGCCAACGAAAAGCTGGGCGCCCGACCTGTGGTGGCGGTCATCTATACCCACAGCCACACCGACCATTTCGGCGGCGTGCGTGGCGTGGTCGATGAAAAGGACGTCTTGGCGGGCAAGGTCCAGATCATCGCTCCGCAGCACTTCCTGCAGGAAGCTGTCAGCGAGAATGTGATCGCCGGAACGGCCATGAGTCGTCGGGCCATGTTCCAGTTCGGCTATGCCCTGATCCCTGGACCTCAGGGCCAGGTCAGCAGCGGTATTGGCCAGGGCATCTCCAAGGGCACGATGTCGATGATCGCCCCCACGGTCAGCATCGAGCGCACCGGTCAGACCCTGACCGTCGATGGACTGGCCATCGAGTTCCAGTACACGCCAGGCACCGAGGCGCCGGCCGAGATGAACCTCTATTTCCCCGGCCTGCGCGTGCTCTGCATGGCCGAAAACGCCAACCCCACCATGCACAACGTTCTTACCCCGCGGGGCGCCCTGGTGCGGGACTCAAAGGTCTGGGCCGACGAACTGACCCAGTCCCTTCTGCTCTACGGCGACCGATCGGACGTCATGTTCACCAGCCACGGCTGGCCCCGTTTTGGCGGCGAGGTCCTGCGATCCTATCTGTCCAGTCACCGCGACGCCTATAAATTCCTCCATGACCAGACGGTCCGGCTGATGAACGAAGGCTATGTCGGGCCTGAGATCGCCGCCCGCATCAACCTGCCGCCCGTCCTGGCAAGGCAATGGTTCAACCGGGGCTATTACGGCACGATGAGTTTCAACAGCCGCGCCGTCTATCAGCGCTACATGGGCTGGTACGACGCCAACCCGGCCAGTCTGGCGCCCCTGCCGCCGACCGATGCCGGACAGCGCTATGTCGAGGCCATGGGCGGCGCCGCCAAGGTCAAGGCGCTGGCCCAGACCGCCCACGACGCCGGCGACTATGCCTGGGCGGCCACCCTGCTCAATCATGTCGTCCTGGCCAACCCCTCGGACAGGGCGGCGCGCGAGGCCCTGGCCCGCAGCTATGACCAGATGGGCTGGCAGGCCGAAAGTTCGCTGTGGCGGAACATCTATCTGACCGGGGCCAGCGAACTGCGTGGGGAGGTCGCCATGTCACGGCCCACCACGGCCGCCATGGACATGATCCGCAACCTGCCAAGCCCGATGATCTTCGATCTCATGGCCGTCCGGCTCAATCCGGAGAAGGTCAAGGGCGGCCGGGCCAGCGTGATCTTCGCCTTTCCGGAGCGGAGCGAGCGCTATCTGGTCACGGTCGAGAACCAGGTTCTCACAGCACGCGCAGTCGGATCGGATATCAAGGCTGACGCTGTACTGACTCTCGCCCGGCCCTTGTTCCTGGAATCCCTGTTCACCGGCAAACCCCTGGCCGGCAAGGTCATGAGCGGCGAGGCCAGGGCCGAAGGCGACCTGGGCGCCCTGCAAAGACTGACCGGCTGGTTTGACCCGCCCAAGGGCGACTTCCCGATTGTCACCCGGCCGCAATAGCCGGAGCCTGGCGGGGGTCTTGATCCGGAGGCGGAAGTTTCTTGCCCCAGAACCCGCTCCCGGGGGTATCCGCGCAAAACTCTTGCGCGATTCATCCTGATTCGATAGACAAGCAGCATGGATTGTCCTCTCGACATGCTGCTTGCGACCGGCCTGGGGCTTAGCCGCCCCTGGGCGTCAGCCTAGCTGCGCATTCGTCGCGGCGGGACGCTCAGGGGCTGAAAGCTCCGCCCGCAAATGATCCAAGCGACGAAAGACAAGTCATCATGACCATCCCCGTATCCAACGACAGCGCCCCGCGCGAGCGCGTCATCATCTTTGACACCACCATGCGCGACGGTGAGCAATCGCCCGGCGCCTCCATGGCCCTGGAAGAAAAGCTGGAACTGGCCAAGATCCTCGAAGAGATGGGGGTCGATATCATCGAGGCCGGATTCCCGATCGCCTCCAATGGCGATTTCGAAGCGGTCCGCGAGATTTCCCGTATCGTCACTGACAGCACCGTCTGCGGCCTTGCCCGCGCCGCTGTGGCCGATATCGATCGCTGCGCCGAGGCCATCCGTCCGGCGGCCCGCGGCCGGATCCATACCTTCATCTCCACCAGCCCGGTCCACATGAAATGGAAGCTGCAGATGGAGCCCGACGCCGTGCTGGAGGCCGTGACCGCCTCGGTTGGCCGGGCCCGCAACCTGTGCGGCGATGTCGAGTGGTCGGCCGAAGACGCCACCCGCACCGAGCGGGATTTCCTGCTCCGCTGTGTCGAGGCCGCCATCCGGGCCGGCGCCACGACCATCAACCTGCCGGACACCGTCGGCTACAGCTATCCCGAAGAATATGCAGCCCTGTTCCGCGATGTCATGAACACCGTGCCTGGTGCGGACAAGGTGATATTCTCGGCCCATTGCCATAACGACCTGGGCCTGGCCGTGGCCAACAGCCTGGCCGCCGTTCAGGGCGGGGCGCGCCAGATCGAATGCGCCGTCAACGGCATTGGCGAGCGAGCCGGCAATGCCGCCCTTGAAGAGATCGTTATGGCCCTGCGGGTTCGCGGCGAGACCCTGGGCTTTGACAGCAAGGTCGACCCGGCCCACATCACCCGGGCCAGCCGATATGTCTCGGCCATCACCGGCTTTCCGGTCCAGTTCAACAAAGCCATTGTCGGCAAGAACGCCTTCGCCCATGAAAGCGGCATCCACCAGGACGGCATGCTCAAGAATGCCGAGACCTACGAGATCATGCGGCCAGAGGACGTGGGGCAGGGCGCCACCAACCTGGTCATGGGCAAGCATTCCGGCCGCCACGCCTTCCGCGAAAAGCTGAAGGCCCTGGGCTATGAGCTCGGCCAGAACGCCCTCAACGAGGCCTTCATCCGGTTCAAGGAACTGGCCGACAAGAAGAAGCACGTCTTTGATGACGACATCATCGCCCTGGTCGACGACGCCCTGGCGCGCGGTTCAGAGCGGATCCGGGTCGCCCGGCTGCGGGTCGTGGCCGGGACAGATGGCCAGTCGGCCCAGCTGACCCTCGAGGTCGACGGGGTCGAAAAAACGGCGGATGCGACCGGCGACGGTCCGGTGGACGCGGTGTTCAACGCCATCCACGAGATCGTGCCCCATGCGGCGGCCTTGCGGCTGTTCCAGGTCCACGCCGTTACCGAAGGCACCGACGCCCAGGCCCAGGTCTCTGTCCGGCTTGAAGAAGATGGCCGCATCGCCACCGGGGCCGCCGCTGACACCGACACCCTGACTGCCAGCGCCAAGGCCTATGTCAACGCCCTCAACAACCTCTTTTCCCGCAAGGAAAAGAGCCGGCCGGACACGGCGATCGCTAGCGGGTTCTGAGAAGGACGGTTCATCGAAGCCCGCCGCCAGACCATCGGCGGCGGTATTCCGGCAGGCCTTATTGAACGCCGATGTGCGCCGGGTCGGCGGGCAGCATAAGGCTTCGCCGTAGGTCCTCCTCGGCGCAGCCTGGAGCCTGAATCGATCGGCCGAACGGCGTCAATCGCCACTTCGGTACGGAGCCACAGCATGGCGTTCCGGCAGGCCGCACATTGTGCGTCAGGCCCAATGGCGGCTGGCCTGGTTGGGGACCTGAAGCCTGTTCCGTCATGATCGAACCGATCATGACGGAAAAACAGGCTCTGATTCAAAGTCTTAGAGCGTGTTTCGATCCGATAACCGCTTCACACTGATCGGACCATGCTCTAGCCCCCCAGGCCCAGCACAATGATGGCAAGCAGAAAGATAGTCAGCACGATCGTACAGAAATTGAGCAACAGAACCGTCCGCCACAAAGCGGAAAAAATCGACAGACCGTAGGCGCCCTTGAGTTGACGATAGATATGAACGGGCAGGGACAGCAGCAAAAGAGTGCCCACCAGATCGGCGAGCCACGAAAAAGGACCTCCGATTCCGTCGAACAGTCCCAGAAACATTCCAACGATGGCCATGTAGGTGAGGGAATAGAGAACAAAGACCCCGTGATCATAGAGCGTGAAGCCTAGCTTCCAGAGGAAGAGCAGGGCCACGAACGGGATGGACAACGGAACAATCAGGAACGCGAACTTGTAGAGGGTCTGCTGGATCTTGTAGAGCGCGAGGTCCGGATTGGAGAGCTTTTTCAAGATCTTGTGGTTCAAGTCTTCATTGCCCAGATTGACCTTGATCTTGCCGTCCTTGGCCGCGTCGGCGATCTGGGCCTGCAGACTGCCCGGCTCCAGCCCGTCTGCGCGCGGGCCGGACCGGGCGGCCAGTTCGAGCGTTTGCAGGTACTTCACAGCCGCCTGGACGGCCTCTTCGGTGGCTTTTGCTTCGGCTTCTGCTTCCTTCCGCGCTTCGGCAGTATCGACCGATGGCGAAGAGGCTTCCGCGGCCCTGGCCTTGCCAAGCGCAAGGTCGGCTGCAGCGTCCTCCTTTCGGCTTTCGACGACGGCCTCCCGGGCGGACGAGAGCCGTTCGGGCATGCTTTCGACCTTGATCGGCGAGTTCCCGCCGAAGCTCATCAGGAAGAACAGCAGGAAGACGGTGAACAGAAACAGCGCAAGCGGCGAAACATACCGCGTTCTCCGTCCCTGAACCCATTCCCGGGTCAGCCGACCGGGATCCAGCGCCAGAAGAGGAAGGGTGCGCCAGATTCGCGCGTCAAAGTGAACGATGCCATGCAGAAACTCTTCGCCCAGATGGAGCAGCGTCCGATGCACATGGACCGGCTGGCCGCAGGCGGAGCAGAAACGTCCGGTTACTGGCGCACCGCAGTCCCTGCAAAGTCCGTCGCCATGTTCGCCGGCTGTTCCGGTCGGTTTCTCGATGGCGCCGGCAATCAAACCCGCCGTGGCCAGCCCGGCAGCCGTGTCCAGATCCATGCCCCGTTCGCTCCCGCCCCGCTCGCCCCTGTCCGGGGCGCTACCCCCGCTCACGTCAAAACCCTAGCCATAGTGGCGCCGGAGCGAAAGCCTGTGTCGACTTGCGAAAGGGCGGCGAGCCGAATCTGCCGGAAAACGCCTCGCCCAAAGGCCTCTTCTGTGAGCCCTCGAATGTGGCGGCGGCCGCCGGTCGGAAGCGAGGCCCTTGCGGCCGTGATGGGATTGCAGGGGCGGGGACGATGATCTGGATTCCCGTAACCCTGGCCGCAGTCTGTTTTCAGGTGGCCCGCAACGCCGCACAGCGCAGCCTGATGGGCGATGCCGGGCCCTGGGGCGCGACCCTTGTCCGGTTCCTCTTTGGCCTGCCCTTCAGTATCGCCCTGACGGTGATCGCCATGGCGGTCGCGCCGCATGAATTGTCGCCAGGGGCAGCCTTTCCCATCTGGTGTTTGGTCGGAGGGCTGGCCCAGATGGGAGCGACGGCGGCGCTACTGACCGCCATGCGCCGTTCCAGTTTCGCGCTCGGCACGGCCTTTCAGCAGAGCGGTCTGCCGTTTGCCGCTCTGCTGGGCCTGTTCGTCTTCGGCGATCACATAAGCCTGCTGGCCTGGGTCGGGCTGACCCTGGCGACGGCTGCCCTGCTGGCCCTTTCCTGGCCCGGCAGGGTCGAGGGCGCCAGGGACTGGAGCGCCGCCGGCCTGGGCGTCCTGTCCGGGGCCTGTTTCGCCATTTCGGCCAATGCCTTTCGTCAGGCGGCCATCGGACTGGATCCGAACCATCCCGTGCCGGCCGCCCTCTTCACCGTGGTGGTCGTCCAGGCGATGCAGTCTGTCCTTCTGGGAGGCGGGATGGCGATCCTGGACCGTACTGCGCTGATGGCGGCCTTGAAATCCTGGCGGGTCTCGATGGGCGCCGGCCTCTTTGGGTCGTTGGCGTCCGCTGGTTGGTTCATCGCCCTGGCGCTGTCGCCGGCAGGGCCCGTGCGTGCCGTGGGGGTCGTCGAAATGCCCATTGCCGCCCTTGCCGGACGAAGGCTGTTTTCGGAAAAGATTACGCTTCGTCAATGGGTTCTGGGCGGGCTGACCACCATCGGCGTGTTGATGGCCGCCCTGGCCTGACGGGGCGGAGGTCGCCGGGTCGCAAGTCGACTGCAATAGACCTTGAAATCAACACGTTCGCGGGGCAAAGCCCTCTGGTTCGGCATGGCTTGCGACCAGATTGCGAATCCCCGGAACCCGGCGTCAACTCTGTCCGTGGTCCGGAGCTTGCAGACTGATCAGACGTCCGTCCCGATTTGCTCCTGACCCCAAGGCTTTGAATGTTCGGCTCTCTATTCGGCGGCATCTCCAAGGATATCGCCATCGACCTCGGCACCGCCAACACCCTCATCTACATGAAGGGCAAGGGCATCGTGCTCAACGAGCCTTCGGTGGTGGCGCTGCGCAATATCGGCGGCCGCAAGACGGTCCATGCCGTGGGCATAGAGGCCAAGCAGATGCTGGGCCGCACCCCGGGCCACATGGAAGCCATCCGCCCCATGCGTGACGGGGTCATCGCCGACTTCGAGGTCGCCGAGGAGATGATCAAGTACTTCATCCGCAAGGTTCACAATCGCCAGGGCTTCGTGAACCCCAAGGTCATCGTCTGTGTGCCGTCCGGCGCCACGGCCGTTGAACGCCGGGCCATCAACGACAGCTGCCTCAACGCCTCCGCCCGCCGGGTCGGTCTGATCGACGAGCCCATGGCGGCGGCAATCGGCGCCGGCCTGCCGATCCATGAACCGACCGGTTCCATGGTTGTCGACATCGGCGGCGGCACCACCGAGGTGGCCGTTCTGTCCCTTTCCGGGATCGTCTATTCGCGCAGCGTCCGGGTCGGCGGCGACAAGATGGACGAAGCCATCATCAGCTACATGCGCCGCCACCATAACCTTCTGATCGGCGAGACCACCGCCGAGCGGATCAAGAAGGAAATCGGCACGGCCCGCTCTCCGGCCGATGGGGAAGGCCTGTCCATCGACGTCAAGGGCCGCGATCTCATGCAGGGCGTGCCCCGCGAAGTCCGGATCAGCGAGAAACAGGCCGCCGATGCCCTGGCCGAGCCGGTCAACCAGATCGTCGAGGCGGTCAAGGTTGCCCTGGAGGCCACGCCGCCGGAACTGGCCAGCGACATTGCCGACAAGGGAATCATGCTGACCGGCGGCGGCGCCCTGCTGCGTGGCCTCGACGCCGAGATCCGCGACCACACCGGCCTGCCTGTCACGGTCGCCGATGACCCTCTGTCCTGCGTGGCCCTTGGCTGTGGCAAGGTTCTTGAACATCCCAAATGGATGAAGGGCGTGCTGGAAAGCACCCTGGTCTAAAACACGATTTCGGGGTCGACCCCGGCGGAGCATGCGGGTGGCGTTTCGCCAGGACACGTTCGGCGAACTCAAGGTGCCCCTGGCCTGGACGGCCGGGGTGGCCCTCGTGGTTTGCGTGGTCATCGCCACCGGCCTGATGCTGTCTGACCGGCGTGGAACCGTCGAGAATACGGCCCATGCAGCAACCCAGCAGGCCGTCGACACGGTCGTCACGCCCGTGGGTGACGTTCTGTCCATGCCCGGCCGATGGATTTCCGGGGTCTTCACCTTCCTGGGCAGCTATTGGGACGCAGCGGGTGAAAACCGGCGCCTGAAGCTCAAGCTTCAGGAGGCCCAGCGGTCCCAGGACAGAACCACGGCCCTCAGCCTGGAAAATGCCCGGCTGCGCACCATCCTGGGAATCCGTACTGACCCGCCGATGCCCATGGTGACCGCCCGGGTTGTCCTTGACGCCCGCGGTCCGTTCAGACGCGCGCAACTGGCCAATGCCGGATCAGACCTGGGCGTGGCGGTCGGTTTTCCGGTGATGAGTGAACGGGGCGTGGTCGGACGGGTGGTCGGGGTTACCTCCAATGCCAGCCGGATCCTGTTGCTCAAGGACGTTTCATCCCGAACGCCGGTGATGATTGCCCGCAGCAATGCCAGGGCGATCCTCACCGGCGATGGCGGGGACAACCCGAGACTCGAAAACCTGCGCGGTTTTGATCCGGTCAGGGCGGGAGACCGGATTCTCACCAGCGGCGACGGCGGGGTCTATCCCAGAGGGCTGCCAATCGGGCGGGCCGTGAAGGGACTGGACGGCCGCTGGCGGGTTGTCCTGGACTCCGACATGGTGGCCCTCGACTGGGTTCGCATCCTGCAGTTCAAGGATTTCGCGCAGCTGGCCGATCCGAACGCCCTGTCTCGCGGAGCGATGCCGGGCGTCATCACCGAAGACCCTCAGGCCCGGATCCTGCGGGACGCCGCGTCCGCCCTGACCTCGCCCCAGGGCGCCCGGGCATCCGGCGCAGCCGGTCAGGCTCCGGCGCCGTCTGCGGCCAAGCCTCCGACCGGGTCGGCCGCGGTTCCCCGGTCCGTCACATCTCCTGCAGCTGAAAAGCCTCGCGCCGTCCCCGCCGCCACGCCAGACCCTGCAGCCACCGCACCTGCGGGGCGCCCGTGAGTTTTCAGGCGGCCAGGCCTCTGGATCCCGTCCGTTGGCTGGTGGCGCCGGCGCTGATCTGCCTTGCCGCTACGCTGCTGCTGGCCCTTCCGTTCCGGTTTTTCGGTCTACAGCTGCCCGAGCCGGTTGTCCCGATGATCTGCGTGTTCGCCTGGGCCGTGATCCGACCGTCCGTGATTTCAGCCCCGGTGATTCTGACCCTCGGCCTGGTGCTGGATCTTCTCTGGGGCTCCCCGTTCGGCCTCTGGGGACTCTCCATGCTGATCGGTTATGGTCTGACCCTGACCATGCGCGCCATGATGACGGGTCAGAGCCGAATGATGATGTGGTTCTGGTTCATGACCGTGAGCGGCGTCAGTCTTGCCGCCGGATACCTCTTCACCACCCTGGCCTTTGACCATCCCCCAAGCATTGTCGGGGCCATCTGGCAGCTGTTTGCCACCAGCCTCCTGTTTCCGTTCGCCAATCGCCTGATTGACCGGTTCGACGATGCGGATGTCCGATTCCGATGAGCGAACCGTCCATCTTCTTCAGCGAGGTCAATCGGCGCCAGGGCGATTTCAATCGCCGCGCCTTTCTCCTGGGCGGCATAACAGGCCTTGGCCTTGCGACGCTGGGGGGCCGACTGCTGTTGTTGCAGGTGCTGGAAGCTCAACGCTATGAAAAGCTGGCGGCCTCCAACCAGTTCAATTTTCGCCTGATCCCGCCGCCACGCGGGCTGATCCTCGACCGAAACGGCGTGGTCCTGGCCTCGAACCGCCCCAATTTCCGCCTGATGGTGTCCCGCGAAGAAGACACCGATGTCGAGGCCACGGTGGCCAACCTGCAGTCGCTGGTCGCCCTGCCGACCGACCGCGTGCCCCGCCTGATCAGGGACATCAAGCGGGCGCCCAAGAAGTCGCCCATCTCGGTCATGGAAGACCTCAGCTGGGAAGAGTTCTCGCGCATAAATGTGCGGGCGCCCGAACTGCCGGGCGTTACCGCGGACATGGGCGAAGTGCGTGTCTATCCGTTCGGCGGCGCCTTTGCTCACGTCATCGGCTATGTGGCCAAGGTCAACGACAAGGATGTTGCGGCGGTCAAGGCCAAGGGCCTGACCCCCGATCCGCTGCTCTACAACCCCGGTTTCCGCATCGGTCGGCAGGGGGTCGAAAAGGCCTTCGACATGGACCTTCGCGGCAAGCCGGGCGGCAAGAAGGTCGAGGTCGACGCCCGGGGCAGGGTGGTGGCCGAAGATACCGGGGGCGATATTCCGCCGATTCCCGGCAAGGAAATCCGCCTGACCCTCGATGCCGATGTCCAGCAGCGGGCCCTGGAGGTGTTTGGCGAGGATAGCGGCGCTGCCGTGGTCATGGACTGCCGCACCGGCGATATCCTCTGCATGGCTTCCGCCCCGGCCTTTGACGCCAACCGCTTTGTTCGAGGCCTGACGGGTCCCGAGTACCGCGCCCTTGCCGATTATGAGCGGAGGCCGCTGCTCGACAAGGCCCTTTCCGGGACCTACCCGCCGGGCTCAACCTTCAAGCCGACCACAGCCCTCGCCCTGCTGGCGGCAGGGGTCGATCCAAAGGACCGCGTGGTCTGTACGGGCGGCTATCGATACGGCAACCGGACATTCCGATGCTGGAAGCATGATGGTCATGGCGGCCAGGACATGCATGACGCCATCAAGAACTCCTGCGATGTCTATTTCTACCATATGTGCAACCGGGCCGGGATTGACCGGATCCATGACACGGCAGTCAAGCTGGGCTTCGAGCAGACCTATGATCTCGGCATCCAGGGCCAGAGCAAGGGATTGATTCCCAGTACCGCCTGGAAGCGCGCGACATACAGCAAGGACCCGACCTGGCATCTGGGCGAAACCCTCTCGGCCGCCATTGGGCAGGGGGCGGTTTCAGTCAATGCCCTGCAACTCTGCGTCGCCGCCGCGCGGATCGCCAATGGCCGCAAGGCGCTTATGCCGCGCCTGATCAAGTCGGTCGGCGGGATCGAACGACCATCCGGCGCAGCCGTGCCGGATCTCCCCTTCCTGCCGGAACATCTGGACACGGTTCGCGCCGGCATGGCGGCGGTGGCCAACGATACCTCCGGCAGCGCCTATCGCCAGAGCCAGCTTGGGCTGGGCGACGTGTTGATGGCCGGCAAGACCGGGTCGGCCCAGGTTCGCAGTTTCGACAACGTCAAGTCCCGCAAGAACACCGGCCTTCCCTGGAAACTCAAGGACCACAACCTCTTTATCGCCTTCGCGCCATTTGACGCCCCGCGTTACGCCCTGTCGGTGATCGTTCAGCATGGCGGCCTCAGCGGCGCCCTGAGCGCGGCCCCCAAGGCGCGGGAGATCATGCGGACGGTTCTGCTCAAGGATTCGGAAATCCGGGCCCGGATCCAGCGGCCCCTGCCCATGCCCGAGATGGACCCGCAGGACGTCGTCGATGGCGCTGCGCCGGGCGATCCGGAGACCATAGTTCCCACCGCGGCCAATCGTCCGGGAAATCCGCTATGAGCACTTCAGCCCTTTCGCGGCCAGGCGAGCGTGATCGGCCGTTGATCAAGTTCATCGAGATCGACTGGCTGTTCTGCGTTCTGCTCTGCCTGATTGCCGGCGCGGGCGGCCTGATCATGTTTTCGGTCGCCGGGGGCTCCTGGACCCCCTGGGCAGCAGCCCACCTGGTCCGTTTCGGGCTGTTTTTTCTGCTGATGATCGGTCTGGCCATGGTCGACCTGCGGGTCTGGTTCCTGGCCGCCTATCCCGTCTATATCCTCGGTCTCGTCCTCTTGATCGGCGTGGAACTGGCGGGCGACGTGTCCAAGGGGGCGCAACGGTGGCTCACCCTGGGCCCCGTGCGGTTTCAGCCGTCCGAGGTCATGAAAATCGGCATCGTGCTGGCCCTGGCCAGATTCTATCACAGCATGTCAGCCGAGAGCGCCCATTTCAGCTGGTGGCTGCTTGTGCCGGTGGCGATGATCGGCCTGCCGGTTGTTCTGGTGGCTCACCAGCCGGATCTGGGCACCGCCATCCTGATCGGCGCCACTGGTCTGGCAATCATGGTGCTGGCGGGTCTGTCCTGGCGGGTTATCGCGGCGGGCGTTGTGGCTATTCTCGCTGCCCTTCCGCCCTTCATCATGTTCGTCATCCACGACTATCAGCGAAAGCGGATCCTCACCTTCCTCAACCCCGAAAACGACCCTTCCGGGGATGGCTATCATATCCTCCAGTCCAAGATCGCCCTGGGGGCAGGGGGCTTTCTGGGCAAGGGTTTGGGACTGGGGACGCAAAGTCAGCTCAACTATCTACCGGAAAAACATACAGATTTTATCTTCGCAGCCCTGGCCGAGGAGCTGGGCTTTGTCGGCAGCGTCACCGTCTTGTTGCTCTATGCAGGGGTCATCTTCATGGCGCTTCGGACGGCGTCCATGAGCCATAGTCATTTCGGCCGCCTGGGCGCTGCCGGCGTGACGGCCACCTTTGCCCTCTACGTGCTGATCAATGGCGCCATGGTCATGGGCATGGCGCCGGTCGTCGGCGTGCCCATGCCGCTGTTGAGCTATGGCGGCACGGTGATGCTGACGGTCATGATCGGCTTCGGGTTGGTGCAGTCGGCCCGGGTGCATCGCTATTCCGAGGTCACCAGCGGCCGTGGCAGCCTGCTATAGTTGCGTCCGACGGCGCCTGCTTGCCTTTCCCGCGCCACGGGCAGTCGGATTGCAGGTGCTTCCGGGCCAAGGGTCGCTATAAGGCCAAAGATGGAAAAGCTGCTTCTGGTGGCCCTCGGGGGCGCGACAGGATCGGTGGCGCGCTATGCCACCGGTCTGGCCATGACCCGATGGTTGGGCAGCGGTTTCCCGTTTGGCACCCTGACGGTTAATATCGTCGGGGGTCTGGCCATGGGGGCCCTGATGGGATTGCTGTCCGGACGCATGGGCGCCGAACCGGAGCGACTGCGGATCCTGATCGGGGTCGGATTTCTCGGCGGATTTACGACCTTTTCGGCGTTTTCTCTCGAGGCTGTCCGCATGATCGAGAGGCGGGACCTTGGACTGGCGTTCAGCTATGTCATTGTCTCGGTAGCCGTATCGATCTCGGCGGTATTCCTCGGCCTGATCCTGGCCAGAAGGCTTTCAGCGGCATGAAAGAAGTCAAGACCCTGGTCGTCGGCGATGGCGAAGATGGCGTCAGGCTGGATCGCTGGCTGCGACGTCGCTGGCCGCATCTTGGCCAGATCCAGATCCAGAAACTGGCCCGGACGGGTCAGTTGCGGGTCGATGGCGCCCGGGCCAAGGCTGATTCCCGCCTGACGGCCGGCAATGTGATCCGCATCCCGCCCCTGCCGGACGCGCCTCAGCCTGGCGAAAAGAAGAAGATCAGCGATCAGGACGCCCGCTACATCCGCTCGCTGGTCCTTTACGAGGACGACGAGGTCCTGGCCCTCAACAAGCCTGCGGGCCTGGCGGTCCAGGGCGGCACCAAGACCTCTCGCCATATCGACCAGCTTCTGTCGGCCTGGGGGGAGGGGCTGGAACGGCCCCGGCTGGTCCATCGGCTGGACCGCGACACGTCCGGCGTGCTGATCCTCGGCAAAAGTCCGGGCGCTGCGGCCAAGCTGTCGGGAGCCTTTGCCAAGCGCAAGGCTCGGAAAACCTACTGGGCCATCGTTTCGGGTAATCCCAAGCCATCTGAAGGCGTGATCGAACTGCCGCTGGTGAAGACGGGTGTCGGCGACCGCGAACTTGTTGTCGCCGCCGATCCAAAGGACCCCCGCGGCGATCCCGCCGAGACCGAGTATGTCAGCCTGTCGAGAGCAGCCCACCGGGCGACCTGGATGGCCCTTCGCCCTCACACCGGCAGAACCCACCAGCTTCGCGCCCACCTGCAGGCCATCGGCCATCCGATTCTGGGCGACCCCAAATATTCCAACGAGGCCAGCACAGCGCTGTCCTCGGGCTTGAAGCTGCAACTGCACGCCAGGCGTCTGGTGGCGCCGCATCCGTCCGGCGGTCTGATCGATATCGTGGCCCCCATCAGTCCTGAACTGCGGGCCGGCTTCGAACGGTTCGGCTTTCACGAGTCCGAGGCTGACGCCGACCCCTTCGTCCGGAGATCCAAGCGTTGACGCCCGACCAGCAGCGACTTCTCAACACGGTCGAACATCACATCGCCGCCCACCGGCCTGCCGAGGCGCGGAAGATTCTGGACCGGCTTGCGCCGGGCCTGAACCAGGAGCCGCGTGTCTGGTGGTATGAGGCCGCCCTGGCCCAGATGGCCGGCGACAGTCAGGGCGCCGAGGCGGCCCTGTTGAAGACCGCAGAGCTGGATCCCGATACCCCCTTTGCAACGGCCGCCCTGGGCGAACTCTATTTCAGCCAGGACAGGGTAGAACTGGCGGAACAGGCCTGGCGGGACGCCCTTGCCCGCGACCCCCGGTTCATGCCGGCCCTGTTCAATCTGGTCGAATGGCTGACGGGATCGGGCCGGGCGGCAGAGGCGCTGGCGCTCCTGGCCTCGACCGGCATGGAGCCTCCCGATGCGGGGCTGCTGACCCTTCGCGCCGGCGCACTGGATGCAGTGGGTCGCATTCAGGAAGCCCTGGAGGACTATCGCGCGGCCGCAACGGCATCCCGCCGCGCGCCCGCCGTGCTGCAGAACCTGGCCACCGCCTTGCTGGCGGCTGGTCAGGTCCAGGAGGCGGAGGCGGCGGCAAGGGACGCCCTGGTCACCCGCCACGCCCATCCCGGGCTCTGGCAGGTCCTTGGGCAGGCCCTCCTGTCACAGGACCGGTTTGTTGAAGCCCAGGAGGCGCTGGAGTCGGGGCTCAAGCGGGATCCGAACCACCCGGGCCTTCATCGGGAACTGGCGCAGTTGATCTGGATGCGGACGGCTGATCTTCCCGCAGCAACCGCGCGGCTGGATCAGGCCCTCGCCACAATGACCGAGCCTGCGCCACTCCAGGTCCTGAAGGCCAAGTTCCTTGAGTATGCCGGCGATCTGCCCGGGGCCCAGAGAATTCTCACCGAAGCCGCCGCGCGGCCCTCGGCGCCCAACTATGTCCTCTGCGCCGCTTCCCAGGTCCTGACGAGCACAAACCGCACCCTGGCGGCCGACCTGGCCGCCCAGGCGGTTGCCAGGGCGCCGCGCGACCGGTTCGGCCTTGCTACCCTGGCCCAGGCCCAGCTGGCGGCCGGCGATCTGGACGGGGCCGAAGACACCTGCAACCGCATTCGCGGTCTCGACCCCACCGATCAGCAAGGACTGGCCCTGCTGGCGACGACATGGCGGCTGAAACAGGATCGCCGCGCAGACGAACTCAACGATTATGCCGGCCTGGTCTCGCCAGCGACGATCGAGACCCCGGAGGGCTGGCCTGACCTAGCAAGCTACCTGATCGATCTGGAACATGCGCTGGCTCAGAGACATGGCCTGCTGGCTCACCCGATCGGCCAATCGGTGCGGGGCGGCGTCCAGACAAATGTCCGGCTGGAACTGTCGGATGATCCTGCGCTCAAGGCTTTTTTCAAGGCTATCGATGCGCCGATCCGGTCCTATATTGAAGCCCTGGGCACGGGTGATGATCCCTTCAGGTCCAGGATCACCGGCCGTTACCGGCTGGCAGGTTCCTGGTCCGTCAGGCTGAATCCCGGTGGCCGGCATGTCGATCACCTGCACAACAAGGGCTGGATTTCCTCAGCCTTCTATGTCGCGTTACCGGCCGCCGTGGCGGCCGAAGGACGTCAGGGGTCCCTGCGGTTTGGCATGCCGGGCTCGCCGACCCGCCCGGCCCTGGAAGCCGAACACTGGATCAAGCCGAAGCCCGGGATGCTCGTCCTGTTCCCGTCCTACATGTGGCACGGCACCGAGCCTTTCGAGGGGGATGCGCCGCGCTTGACCATCGCCTTTGATCTCCTGCCGGCCTGAGCCTGCCGATCAGACCAGGCCCGTGAGCGGCGGGGCTCCCAGGCTGTCGGGAAAGATCGCGCGATCCAGAACCCTGCGTTCCAACCCCAGATGGTCGAGAAGCAGACCCTTGAACAGGCTTCGGCAGTCGAGGGTCGGTCGCAGGTCTCGCCCCTCATACAGCGCTGTGTCTGCAAGGCCCGGCCAGTCTCCGATGATGCCGCCGGGCTTCAGGGCGCCGCCCGCCAGCAGGGCGGTCGAGGCCGTTCCATGGTCAGTGCCCTGGGTCCCGTTAACCCGCACCGTTCGTCCGAATTCGGTGACGCAGACGACCACGGTCCTGGACCAGATCGGACCCAGCCCCAGCCGCAGACCTTCGATCAGACCGTCGAGATGGCCCAGCCTGACAGCCAGAGGGCCGGCAACCTGCCCCTGGTTGGCATGGGTGTCATAGCCCTCGGCCGAGATGGCCACGACATCGGGGCCGCCGGGCTGGACCATGAATCCGGCGACGGTCCTGCCCAGGACAGTCGCCTCGGCTGCGCCCCGTCTGGCGTCGCTGGCGGCGGGCCCGGCGTTTTCCGGAGAGCGCTGGGCCGAGGCCCTGGCGGATACTGCCATGGCTTCGGTTTCCAGCCCCTGGGCAAAGGCCGGTCCAAGAAGCTTGTCGCCGGCATAGAGGTCCATCAGCATCGCCGGCAATCTGGAGGCGGCCTGGGACCGTCCGCCCGGCGACCAGGATCCGGACACGGCCGGCCCCCGCAGGATCAGCGGAGCCGTCGCGCCCACGGAAAGCGCTTCTATCGGGCGGCCGGGCCCCAGCGCCTGCATGGCCCGGTTCAACCAGCCGGTTTCGGCGGCATAGACGGCGGAGGCGCCGGATTCCAGAACGTCCTGGGCTTCGAAATGGCTGCGCGCCCGGTCCGGACTGGCGACGGCAGGCGCAATCCTGGCCTGACCCTTGGCGATCAGGGCGGCAAATGCGGTCAGCGAGGGGTGCAGGCCAAAACTGCCATCCAGAGGCAACAGATCATCTCGCGCAAAGGCCAGCGGTCCCCTCAGCGATGCATACCCTGGTTCGCCAAGCGGCGGGGCGACGGCCAGGCCGTCCATTCCGCCGCGACAGATGATGATCACCAGCTTTCTGCCGGCCTCGGCCGCTCCGACGGCGGATGTCCGGCCCAGAAGGGCGAGGGCCATGCCGGTCGCCGCAGCGCCCAGGACTCCGCGTCTGGAAGGTGAAAAACGGCTCATCGGCGTTGAAACTCGGGCGACAGGAACAAAAGCGCCAGGGACTCGGTCCGTGACCCGGCCCGGGCGATGGTCTTGGCTGTCAGGGCTGAAAGCCGATTGCCCAGACAGCCCTGGGCGACGGTCTGTGGCTCCAGTTGCTGCGCGACAGAGGCGCTGAACCGTTCGGCCCAGGCCATTCTCTTGATCAGGGCGTCCGGCGCGGCCCAATAGGCCGCTTCATCCGACCAGCCCTCGGGCGATGGCGGATAGAAGGGACGCTGTCCCAGGGCTGTCAGGGTGGGGGCGATCTGACCGATCACCGACGGGAAACGGTCCACGGCCCGATAGCTGGACACGAGCCATTCATAGGGGGTCTTGAATTTTTCGGCTGCGGGGCGCCAAGCGGTCGGCGACCGGATCAGGGCCCGGGCAACAGCGCCCAGATCACCTTCGCTCTCGATCCAGGCCGCGACGAGATCACGGACGAGTTCTGCTGGCGGCGTTTCGCTGACGAAATGCTGGGCCAGCTTGTGACAGAGCCGGCGGGCCGTGGCTGGGTGCGCGGCAAGGTCGCGCAAAACCGAAAGGCCCTGGTCAATCCCCGCCTCTGGATAGCGCCGCCCCAGAACCGTTCTGACGCCTGGCTCATGGGTGTCTTCGCGAAAGATGAACTGCCCTACCTTGCCCGGTTGATTGGCGGAGCCGACCGTCCAGCCGGTGAGACATTTGGCAAACTCCGTAACGTCCTGCTGGCTGTATCCGCCATCCACGCCGACCGTATGGAGCTCAAGGATCTCCCGCGCCAGATTCTCGTTCAGTCCGGCGTCTCGCGCTGATCGGGTTCGTGTCCGCAGCCTGATGGCGGCGGGACTGTCGGGGCCAATTGATCTGGTCTGGTCCAGATAAAGCAGCATGGCCGGATGCCGGGCGGCGGAGGCCAACAGGTCCTCGAACCGACCAAACACATGGGGACGGACGGCCTCCCGTTCATAAGGGCCGCACAGAACGGCGGTGGCCAGCTTTATGGCGGAGACCGAAAAATGATTGCACCAGAAGAGGCTCCACCGTTCCCTGAAGCCCTGGGGAGTGCGCGTGGCCAGGACAGCGCGATCCACGAAGTCTTCACCGGTAACGGCCTGGGTCTTCCTCCGCAGGAGCGCCAGGGTCTCTGCCAATTGTTTGGCCTCGAGACCGGACATTTGGATCTCCTTCTGGTCAGCCTCGTACTGCACCGCCGCTTCCATCCGCTGCCGGGAGAGGGCTGAGTCAGCCAAGGACATTTCGCCGCCCGTCTCAGCGATCTGGCCTTCCAGCCAGCCCTCCGGGTCAGGGGCCGCCAACGAGATCTCGCCAGGCCGGGCGCCAAGGCCGAAGCGGGTGACGGCGATCGCAGCCTTGAGGTCCTGTATGGCGCGAGACACGGGCTTCACTCCTTGCACATGGCAGCGTCTGGGCTCAACTGCCGCCCTTGCAGGGTCAAGATCGCCGCCCAGGGAGCAGGACATGTCTCGATCAGAAGACGGGGTTCAGAAACCACGCCGGTTTTACAAGGTCGTGGCGGTTGAGGCGAGGGATGATGGCCATGCCGTCTGTCTCGACGGTCGCCCACCACGAAGCCCGGGAGGACTGCCCCTGATTCTGCCGACAGACCGACTCGCAGACCTTGCAGCAGAAGAATGGAGTCGCCAGGGCGAAGTGCTTGACCTCGGCGCCATGGCGGTGACCCGACTGGCCTATACGGCGCTGGAGAAGACAGCCCCGGCCCGTCCCGGGATTGTCGACCAAGTGGCCCGCTACGCCGGATCCGACGCGCTTTGCTATTGGGCAGACTCTCCTGCCGAACTTGTGACTCTCCAGAAAGATCAGTGGGGAGCGATGCTGGGATGGGCAGAAGCCCGTCTCGGGCTGACCCTGGTTCCGACAACCGGGATTGTCCATCGCGCCCAATCCGCGGCCGCCCTTGAGACAGTCCGTGACCATGTGCGAAAAATGGATGACTTCGCCCTGGTGGCAACCGCCCACGCGACGGGCCTGCTCGGCTCGGCCGTGCTGGCCCTGGCGCTTCAGGACGGACGGTTGTCAGGTCGGGAGGCCCATGATCTTGCCCGGCTGGAGGAGACCTATCAGGAGTCTCGCTGGGGCATCGACGCAGAGGCTGCCGACCGGACACGGGCTCGACTGGGTGAAGCCTTGATGCTGGAAGCCTGGTTTTCAGCCCTGCGCTGACGTCACACCCACGCCCTCCGCAGCGACATGCTTGCCACGCCGGGCCTCGCAGATTAACCCGTCCGCAGTCGGCATAGGAGCAGGGCGTGAAGCATATCCTTGAAGAGCTTGAGCGGCGGCGGGACGAGGCGCGGCAGGGCGGTGGCGAACGGCGTATCGCCAGCCAGCATGCCAAGGGCAAGCTGACCGCGCGGGAGCGGATCGACCTGCTCCTCGACGAAGGCTCCTTCGAAGAGTTCGACATGTTCGTCGAGCATCGCAGCCACGATTTTGGCATGCAGGACCAGAAGATTTCCGGCGACGGGGTCGTGACCGGTTGGGGAACGATCAATGGAAAGGTCGTCTATGTCTTTTCCAAGGACTTCACCGTGTTTGGCGGCTCCCTGTCGGGCGCGCATGCCCAGAAGATCGTCAAGGTGCAGCGTCAGGCGGCCAAGGTGGGCGCACCGGTGATTGGCCTCTTCGACGCCGGCGGTGCGCGGATCCAGGAAGGCGTCGACAGCCTGGCCGGCTATGCGGATATCTTCGTCGAGAATGTCCTGGCCAGCGGCGTGATTCCCCAGATCAGCGTGATCATGGGTCCCTGCGCCGGAGGCGACGTCTATTCCCCGGCCATGACCGACTTCATCTTCATGGTGAAGGACACCAGCTACATGTACGTCACCGGTCCGGATGTCGTGAAGACCGTGACCAACGAGACTGTCACCCACGAGGACCTGGGCGGCGCCCGGGTCCACGCCGCCAAGTCCGGGGTCGCCGAGGGCGCCTTTGACAACGACCTTGAAGCCATGACCCAGATCCGGCGTCTGGTGGATTTCCTGCCGTCCTCGAACCGCGAAAAGGCGCCGATTCGCGAGAGCTTTGACGACAGCCTGAGGGATGAGCCCAGCCTGGATACCTTGATCCCGGCCAATCCCAACAAGCCCTACGACATGAAGGAGCTCATACTCAAGATTGTCGACGAGGAAGACTTCTTCGAAATTTCAAGCGAATGGGCCAAGAATATCATATGCGGCTTTGCGCGGATGGACGGCCAGACTGTCGGTATCGTCGCCAATCAGCCGCAGGTTCTGGCCGGGGTCCTAGATATCGACGCCAGCCGCAAGGCGGCCCGGTTCGTGCGCTTCTGCGACGCGTTCAACATTCCGATCGTCACCCTGGTCGACGTGCCGGGCTTCATGCCGGGCACCAAGCAGGAGTATGGCGGCCTGATCAAGCATGGCGCCAAGCTGCTGTTCGCCTATACCGAGGCCACGGTTCCCAAGGTCACCCTGATCACCCGCAAGGCCTATGGCGGCGCCTATGACGTCATGAGCTCCAAGCACCTGCGGGGCGACGTCAACTACGCCTGGCCGACCGCAGAAATCGCCGTCATGGGCGCCAAGGGCGCGGTGGAAATCATCTTCCGGGCCGATATCGGCGATCCCGAGAAACTGGCCGCCCGCGAGGCAGAGTACAAGGAGCGGTTCGCCAACCCCTTCGTGGCGGCGTCACGCGGCTATATCGACGACGTGATCATGCCCCACGGCACACGCCGGCGCATTGTCCGCGCGCTCCGTAGCCTGAGGGGCAAGGAAATGACCAATCCCTGGAAGAAGCACGACAACATTCCGCTCTAGATGTCTGAATTGGAAACGGATTTCGGGCTTAAGTTCTTGAACTCGCCCATTCAGGAACAGCTCGGCCGGATGACCTTCCGGAACCCGGGGTTCAGGCCGGTGGAACGGCTTGCGGCAATGATCAACCGGCAGTCGGCTCGGCGGACCGGTCAGGGCTGCGTCAATTGCCGCCGGCCATGAAGTCGTAGATGTCGGCGGCCCGGGTCACGGCGATGCTGATCTTGTCGTCGTTGATCTGGATCTCGCCCCGGGCGACGGGATGGTTGTTGGCCAGGATCCAGACCTCGTCGGTGGCCTTGGCGTCCAGGGGAATCACCGCGCCGCGACCCATGCGCAAAAGCTGCGCCATAGGCAGCTGGGAACGACCCAGGACCACCGAAATCTCGACGTTGACCGACTTGACCTGGCTCACGAACGCTCAAACCCCTCGCGCCGCGACAGCGCAGCCCCCACATTGCCGGCAACATGCTTGACCACCTGTTAAATCCGGAAGGCGATGCGCCTCTTTTTGGCCGTCAGGACAAGGCTGCAGCGGGGTGGGCCGTGTCCAGCGGACAGGTTTCCTACCCTGATGCGGTGATGGCCATGGAACAGCGGGCCGCCGCCATAGCCGATGGCCGGGAAGGGGAGCTGGTCTGGCTTCTGGAGCATCCGCCCCTCTATACGGCCGGCGTGTCGGCCAAGCCGGAAGACCTGCTCGATGCGGCGAGATTTCCGGTCTTTGCCAGCGGCCGGGGTGGGCAGTACACCTACCACGGCCCTGGTCAGCGGGTGGTCTATGTCATGCTGGACCTTACAGCGCGTCGGCGGGACGTGAAGGCCCTGGTCTCCGCCCTGGAGCACTGGATCATCGAGGCGCTCGCCCGGTTCAATGTCCAGGCCGGGGTCCGTCCCCGCCGGATCGGTGTCTGGGTGGAGCGCCGGGGACCTGGATGGTCCCGGGATGACAAGATAGCGGCCCTCGGGATCAAGCTGCGGCGCTGGGTCAGCTATCACGGCGTCAGCATCAATGTTGAGCCGGACCTGGGCCACTTCTCAGGGATCGTGCCCTGCGGACAGACCGAACATGGCGTCACCAGCCTGGTCGACCTGGGTCGGCCGGTCACCTTGGACGAGGTGGACGCAGCCTTGCTGCAGTCTTTCCACCACGTCTTCGGGCCGACCCGGCCGGAGGTTGCCCCCTACTGACCCTTCTGACAGGCCTTCCAGCGCGTATAGGCGGCGCGGTCGGTGCTGCGCAGGATCTTGTCGCCGTAGCCAAAGCCGGAATAGGGCTCTTGCGGCGACTCGTTCAGCCACAGGGTCTGGTCCGTCTCATTGACCATGAATTCGATGTCCTGGTCGCCGCCATTGCTGGCCTTGCCGCAAACCATGCCGTCGGCGCCGACCTTCACGCTTCGCAGGGTAATGGCCTTGCTGCGGGCATAGGACTTGGCGATCGCCAGGGCATTTTCGGCTTCAGGAGGGGTGGCGGCATGGGCGGCGCCCGAAATCATCGTCAGGGCGAGGAAAGAGCCAAGTATAACGCGCATGGAGTTGTTCCTCTTTGCGGGATCAGGTTGCAGCGGGGGAGGGGGCGAGTGGTCGTGGTCCAAACCGGTTCGAGCCGGTCTCACCGGGCATGAGGCCCAGTTCAACCACGGCCCAGACGACGATCGTGGCGAAAACAAAATCGAAGAAATCTGCAGGCAGGGGCCAGACCGCGACCAGGGCCAGAATCACCAGGGCTGCCCACCATCCAGAGCGGCCGCGGTCATGAAGTCGCTTGGACAGCAGGCAGCAGCCGACAAACAGCAGGCCTGGATAGACAATCCAGCCGGTCAGAAGCTGGACCAGATCCGGAGTGACCCAGAGGTACAGATAGGCCGCTGCAAACAGGGCCGCGCCGGAGACGACAAAGGGGGTTCTGCCCAGTCGGCCGGTCGACGAAAAGAACAGCTCAGCCCAGTCAAGTTGGCCGTTCATGAAACACTCCGGAAGCGTCTGACGCCGCAGGGGGCGTTCTTTCGCATTGGTGACCTGCAGGCCCGCAGCCGGGCTTCGCCCTATTTAGGCGACGGCCGGCCGATGCGAAAGCCCGCCCGTCGCCGGCGCCGGACCAAAGGCATTGGGCCTGGGGTCGCCATGGGTCAGAAACAGGCTGAGGACCAACCAGATCTGGCCAATCACGGGTGGCATGGCGAACAACAGCATCCATCCCGACAGGGCTCGGTCGTGGCAACGCTTGACCGCGGCCGCCAAGGCGATCCACAGGGCGTGCAAGGCCCCTAGGCCCCCCATCAGATCGATGATCAGGGCCCAGAGGCCCCGTATTCCCGCGTTGCTGGCATAACCGGCGCCCCCGACCACGATCAGCAGAAACGTGAGGAAATATGTGGTCGTTAAGACACCGATCAGGCTCAATACGAATTCACGCCGGCCAATGCGTCCCGAGAAACTGTAGAGGGTCGGAAAGCTCATCGGGACAATCCCCTTGATCGCCCCGAACATAAAGCGTTCAGCCCCGTTTGGCTCGCTTCTCTTCGCCCGGAACGGTCGCATGAACCGGCCTGTCGCCGCAGAGCAACAGGGAGTCCGTCAGAGGAGAATCAGGCCCTGGCGAGCGCACCTGTCAGGCGAACTCCACCAGAACCTCGTCAGCCGCCACGCTGTCGCCCGACTTGGACGATACAGTTTTCACGACCCCATCCCGTTCCGCCCGAATGATGTTCTGCATCTTCATGGCCTCGATCACACAGACAACCTCGCCTTCCTTGACCTCCTGACCAAGGACGACATCCATGGAGACCACCAGTCCCGGCATCGGGCTGATGATCATCTTGGAAGTATCGGCAGGCTTGCGCTCGGGCAGTTTGGTGTGGAGCTCGGCGGACCGGGCGGTGAGGACCAGGACGCGTGCTTTCGCCGCCCGATGGCGGATCACGAAGCCTTCCGCTGCAGGCTTCACATGGACCGTGAAGGCCTTGCCGTCCAGACGCCCCCTGAACTGCGCCTTGCCGGGTCTCCAGGCCTGATCGGTGAAGGACAGGACCCTGCCGGAATCGCCAAGCGTGATCTTCAGTCCTTCCGAATCGGAGACCACCGTCACCTGGTGCTGACGATGTCCGACGACCACCACCCAGTCGCCGCTGACAGCGCCGCTGGACCGGCGGGCCTGCTGCAGCTGCATGGCGCAGGCGGCGGTCAGCATGATGTCGATCTGGTGGTCGGTGGCTTCGGATCCGTTGAAGCCCTCGGGAAACTCGTCGACGATGTAGCTGGTGGAAAGCTTGCCTGACCGGAACCGCGCCTGGTCCATCACCGCGGCGAGGAACGGCACATTGTGCCCGAGGCCCTCGATGTGGAAGTCCTCCAGCGCCCGGCCCATGCCTTCGATGGCCGCCAGTCGTTCCGGGGCCCAGGTGCAGAGCTTTGAGATCATCGGGTCATAGTACATCGAGATTTCGTCGCCCTCGCGGACGCCGGCGTCGTTGCGGACCACATAGCCCTCGTGCTGGCCCTCATGCGGCGGGTCATAGCGAACCAGCCGGCCGATGGAGGGCAGGAACTTGCGGTAGGGGTCTTCCGCATAGATGCGGCTTTCCATGGCCCAGCCGTTGATCTTCAGGTCTTCCTGGCCAAAGGCCATGACCTCGCCATAGGCCGACCGGATCATCTGCTCGACCAGATCCAGGCCGGTGATCAGTTCGGTCACCGGATGCTCGACCTGCAGGCGGGTGTTCATCTCCAGAAAGAAGAAGCTCTTGTCCTGGCCGGCGACGAACTCGACGGTTCCGGCGCTGTCATAGTTGACGGCCTTGGCCAGGGCGACGGCCTGGGCGCCCATGGCGGCCCGGGTCGCCTCGTCCAGCAGCGGGGAGGGGGCCTCCTCGATGACCTTCTGATTGCGGCGCTGGATCGAACATTCGCGCTCGAACAGATGGACCACGTGCCCATGCTTGTCGCCCAGCACCTGGATTTCGATATGCCGGGGATCGATGATGAACTTCTCGATGAAGATCCTGTCGTCGCCGAAGGCGCCCTTGGCTTCGGCGCGCACCGCCGGAAAACCTTCCTCGACATCGCGCCTGTTGTGGGCGACCCGGATGCCCTTGCCGCCGCCGCCGGCCGAGGCCTTGATCATCACCGGATAGCCGATTTCCTCGGATATCTTCACGGCATGGGCGGTGTCGTCGATTTCACCGATATGGCCGGGCACGCAGGAGACCCCGGCCTTGGCGGCAAACTTCTTGCTTTCGATCTTGTCGCCCATGGCGCTGATCGCGCCCGGATTGGGGCCGATGAAGACGATGCCATGATCGGCGCAGAGCTGGGCGAACTCGGCCCGCTCCGACAGGAAGCCGAAACCGGGATGCACCGCTTCTGCGCCCGTGTCCTTGCAGGCCTGGATGATCTTTTCCGCCACCAGATAGGACTGGTTGGCCGGGGCCGGGCCGATGAAGACGCTTTCGTCAGCCATCTCCACACCCAGGCTGTCGGCGTCGGCCTCGGAATAGACCACGACGGTCTTGATGCCCATACGACGGCAGGTCTTGATGACCCGAACAGCAATCTCGCCACGGTTGGCGATCAGAATCTTCGAAAACATCGGCTCGCGGTCGCCCCTTGCGCACTTACATTGCGCGTTCGGTTAGCCCGCATGCGCGGTCATAGCAATGTTTCCGCGCGCAGGACGTAGCGTCACCGGCAGAAGCGCCCTGCGTCGGTCACCAGGCGATGGGCTGATTGTCCCAGTCAAAGGCGCCGCCAGTGTCCGGCGCCTGTCTGGCGTCGATGACCGATAGCAGCCGCTCCGCAGAGAAATCCGGCTGGAAAAGCTGTTCCGGACGGACATTTGCCCGGAAGGGCGCGCTCAGTCCACTCTCGACCGTTCCGGGATGCAGGGACAGGCAGACCGCGTCCGGCCGGCTCCGGGCCAGCTCGATGGACAGGGTCTTGACCAGCATGTGGAGCGCGGCCTTGGAGGCGCGATAGCTGTGCCAGCCGCCCAGCCGGTTGTCGCCGATACTGCCGACCCGGGCGGACAGGGCCGCAAACACCGCCTTGCCCTGTCTGGGCATCAGAGGCGCAAAATGCTTCGCGACCAGGGCCGGACCCACTGTGTTCACCGCCAGAACCTTCAGCATGGCGGCGCCGTCCAGGGTCCGGATGGATTTTTCGGGACTGAAGCCGGGTCCGTGCAGAACGCCCGTCGCCAGAATCACCAGCCTCGGCGGCGGACCAGCGCCCACCAGCGCGGCCGCCTGCGTGATGGACGCCTCGTCTTCCAGGTCGAGGCGACCGGCAACAACGCCGTCCAAAGCCGGAGCCTGCCCTCGACTGAATCCGTGGACGACCTCGAACCGGCCGCTGGCAACGCAGCCGGCAGCCAGGGCGGCGCCGATGGCCCCGCCGACGCCGACCACCACGGCGCTTCCACCCTCGGGCAGTGAGTCCAGCATCGCCTCTCCCGTCAATCGACAAGACGCCTAGCTAGGGCCTTGGACCAGAAAGGCGAGGGACTGGTGTCTCAGCCCAGACGCACCGCGGTGCCGCTGGCCGTGACCATCATCATGCCGTTGTCTGCGCCAAGGGTTTCATAGTCGAGATCGACGCCGATCACCGCGCCGCCGCCCCTGGCCGCAGCTTCGTCGCACATTTCCTGAAGAGCGATGTCCCAGGCCTGGCGAAGGGCCTTTTCGTAGCCGCCCGCGCGGCCGCCGATGATGTTGGTGATCCCGGCGAAAAAGTCGCGGAAGATGTGGGCGCCGATGATGGCCTCGCCGCTGACAACGCCAAGGCTTTCCACGACATCTCGTCCTGGAACCGTGTGGGTGGTGGAAGTGATCATGGTGGCTGCTCCGGGTTGACGATTGCAGAATGGGCCGACCTCCCTAAATTAGGAACCATGACCCAGACCGCCAACCTGTCCGCCACAGGTTTCGACCTGACCCCGCCCGATGAGGCCGAGCGTCGCCGGATCGAAGCCGACCTCAGCCGTGAAGAGCGGGACGTGCTGCTCCACCACGGCACCGAAGCGCCCTTCTGCGGCGGCCTGCTCGGCGAAAAGCGCCCGGGTGTCTATTGCTGCCGACTCTGCGGCTTGCCCCTGTTCCGCTTCGAGACCAAGTTCGAAAGCGGCACCGGCTGGCCCAGCTTCTATGCCCCGATCGATCCGGGTCATGTGAAGGGCGTCGAGGACCGCAGCTACGGCATGCGCCGGATCGAGACCCGCTGCGCCCGCTGCGACAGCCATCAGGGCCATGTCTTCCCCGACGGGCCTCCGCCCACAGGCCTGCGCTACTGCATAAATTCGGTTTCGCTGGAGTTTGTCGGCAAGGGCGAAGCCCTGCGCGACCCCCTGAAACGCGGCGATGGCCTGGCCTGATAGCGACCGGCATCGACTTTGCCGTTGCAAGCCCCTTCCCACAGCCGCCGGCTTTTGCTAACCCCCGCCGCTCACCACGCGCGGTCGTGGCGGAATTGGTAGACGCGCAGCGTTGAGGTCGCTGTGGGGCAACCCGTGGAAGTTCGAGTCTTCTCGACCGCACCAGTGAATCAGGGGACTAAAGCGCCGTACCCGCTGCATCCACTCTGAGCCAGGAGGCCCCCATGACCCGGGATGAAGCCGACCTGATCGACGAGCCTGGTGCCCCTGCGACCATCGTAGTCCCCGAGGATCTTGAAGACCTCGCCCTCGGGGACGACTACGCCCTCAATCCTGACTATGTCGACATGGTGATCGACGCCGCTGATCGCGGCGACGACGACCGGCTGCGCGAACTGGTCAGCGCCCTGCGGTCCGAAGACGTCGCCGACCTGATGGGCTTTCTCACCGCAGACTATCGCGAGCAGGTGATTCCCCAGCTGGACCCGGAAACCCTCGCCGAGGTGATTTCCGAGCTGGATACCAATCTGCGCGAAGAAATCCTCGAGGCCCTGCCATCGGCCACCCTGGCCCGGGCCCTGGAGGAGATGGACTCCGACGACGCCGTCGATGTCGTCGAGGACCTGGAGGACGACAAGCGCGAACAGGTGCTGGCCGCCCTGGACCAGACAGATCGCGCCGCCATCGAAACCGCCCTCGGCTATGAGGACGAAACCGCCGGCCGCCTGATGCAGCGGGAAGTCCTGGCGGCGCCCAGTTTCTGGACCGTCGGACAGACCATCGACCATGTTCAATCGGCCGGCGACGACCTGCCGGAACTGTTCTTCGACATCTATATCGTCGATCCCTCCTACAAGCCGACTGGCGCCGTGCCGGTCAGCCGGCTGCTGCGGGCCAGCCGGGAAAGTTCCCTGGCCGAGATCATGGAGCCGGTCACCGAGATCGACGTGGAGATGGACCAGGAAGAGGTCGCCTACATCTTCGACAAGTACCACCTGATCAGCGCCCCGGTGACCGACGCCGGCGGCCGCCTTGTGGGGCAGATCACCGTCGACGACATCGTCGGGGTCATCCAGGAGGAAACCGAGGAAGACATCCTGGCCCTGGCCGGGGTCAGCGACGCCGGACGCGACGCCGATGTCCTGGGTATCGCCCGTTCGCGCCTGCCCTGGCTGGTGGTCAACACTCTGACGGCGGCGCTGGCCGCCAGCGTCATCGGCGCCTTCCAGGCGGAGATCGGCAAGCTGGTCACCCTGGCGATCCTGATGCCCATCGTCGCGTCCCTGGGCGGCAATGCCGGGACCCAGACCCTGGCCGTGGCTGTGCGGGCCCTGGCCAGCCGGGAACTGACGGCGGCAAACTCCCTGCGGATCGTGCTTCGTGAAATGGGCGTCGGGGTGATCAATGGCCTGGTCCTGGCCACCATCATGGGGGCGGCAGTGTTCGTGTTCTTTCACGACCTCCTGTTGTGCGTCACCATTGGCCTGGCCCTGATCATTAACCTGTTCATCGCGTCCCTGGCCGGGATCCTGGTTCCCCTGGCCCTTGACCGGCTCGGGCGCGATCCGGCGGTTTCCTCTTCAGTTTTCGTGACTTTCGTCACGGACTTCATGGGATTTCTGTCCTTCCTGGGGCTGGCCGGGCTCATTCTGCTTTAGTCATTGTCGCAATTGCCATATCCTGGTCGTTAACGGCCCCTATCTTGCCCAGGGGACGTTGAACGCATTTGCGTCTGTCTCAATCTGGATCAAATGGGCATGAAGCCGCGCCATCAGGTCTCCAAGGCCGCTGTCGAACTGATCAAGCGTTTCGAAGGCTATCGCAGCAGGTCTGCGCAGCTTGCGGATGGTCGCTGGACCATCGGCTACGGCCATACCCTGACCGCCAGGGAAGGGGCCCAGGTCTCGGAACAGGACGCCGAGGCCCTGCTGCTCTATGACCTCATCGGCGTCTCCCATGCGGTCAATGAGCAGACCTATACCCCCCTGACCCAGAACCAGTTCGACGCCCTCTGCTGCTTCGCCTTCAATGTCGGCCTGGAAAACTTCAAGCGCTCCAGCGTCCTGCGCCGGATCAACGAAGGCTCCATGCTCCAGGCTGCCTGCGCCATGGAGATGTGGCGCAAGGCCGATTTCGAGGGCGAACGGATTGTCGTCGACGCCCTGGTCCGTCGTCGGTCCGCCGAAAAGACCCTCTTCCTGACCCCGGCCGGCGGCTGGGTACCGGCGCCGTCGCCCATTGTCCGGCCAAAGGTCGACTATGACGCGGCCAACGCCGTCCCGCGCCAGACGCCGACGGCCCTGAAGACCTCGCTCACAGGCGACCGGGCGATTGCAGAGCGGGACGGGCCCGCGCCGTCCATGGTCTCGCCGGCCACCGCCACCATGACCGCCGCCGCCGCCGTGACCTCGCGTCTGGCTGAAATTGTGCCCGAGTCCGGACCGGTCGCCGTCTCCGCGATCATCGACAGCCCGGCGACCGAGACCGTCTTTTCGACATCCGAAGTCCCGGCTGAATTTCCATCGGCGGCGGGCCTGTCGTCTTTCAGCACCCTGGAAGACGCAGCAGACGGCTATGCTGCCGCAGACGAGCCGATGCTGGAAATCGTTTCGCTGCAACCCGAGCCGACCCCTGCGCCCGTCGATGCGGCGGCGATTGCGCCCTTGCTGGTGGCGGTCGAGGCCCAACCTCAGCCCCAACCTCAGCCACAGCCCCAGCCTGTTGCTGCAGAAGAAGCGGTTGCCTCGCCTGGCTATCCTTCCGCGCCCGCAGCCATGGCCATCGGCGGCGACAGAACCTTCATCCTGACCCCGCTGCCGGAGCTGGAGGCAGAAGCCCAGCCCGAACGGGCATCGACGGCGCCGCGCGCTTTCGAGATGCCGGTGGCCGCCAATGAATCCGAACCTGGCCTGTTTGATATTCCAACCGAGCCCTATGCCGAGTTTTCGCCGGTTCGGCGGGCGGGCCGCATGTCCGAGGATCAGGTTCGACTGCTGGTCGAGGCCGACGAACGGGAACTGTCGGCCGGGTTTGATCCCCAGACGGCCGAGACTCCCCTGGAGCCCATGAAGATCGCCGGACTGCCCTGGCTGGCCTCGGCCCTCGGCGGTGTGGCGGTCTGCGCCGGCGGCGTGGTCTGGGGCTATAACGACCAGACCGGCAACATGGTCTCGACGGGCCTGGGCTGGGGCCTGGGCATTTCCGGCGCCGGCCTGTTCCTGTTCTCCGCCTGGCGCTGGCTGGACGGTCTGGGCATGCCCCGCCTCGAAGAAGATGACGAACCCGAGGTCGCCTCCGGGCGGACCCTGGACTTCGATCCCGAGTAGTATCTGTAAGCGTAAGCGTTG